>Ga0209782_1001733_pt1 | contig 11696 bp, 8 predicted proteins | sample WorMetmaBAHAMAS1_FD_187390 | JGI IMG/M metagenome (GOLD analysis project Ga0209782, IMG submission 187390) | Marine gutless worms symbiont microbial communities from Max Planck institute for Marine Microbiology, Germany - Inanidrilus... | ecosystem: Host-associated > Annelida > Digestive system >... | reverse complement strand
TAGCATGGGTGGGCTTTGATGGGCATGGCTGCCAGTAAATAAATAAGTAACTCATCAAAAAGATGACAGGCTGCTCCGGAGGAAAATCAGCATATGCTGTTTAGTTAATTTTATTGTCATTTCTTGTAGTTATATGATGCTGGCTGATGCTGACTGCCGTATTTGACTTAAATTGTCTAATTCTGTGCAACAGTATCATCACAGAATACGCAACCAGCTTTGTCCTCTATTGTCATACCTGCGTTATTCACTCCAGCACTTTTGTACATCATTGTCATGACTTTTTTCCAAACTTGAGCTTTCATCAGTCATTATTGTCTTTTTCTGTATTTTCCACTGTTAGTTATCTTTGTCCATCATTGATTTTTTTGCACCCCCGTGTGTGTTATATCGTCATTAAAATATAGTAAGCAGTCTTTTGCTATGCTTTCATGTACAGTTGCACAAGCTTTTTTGATGCCAGTTGCACCACTGCACAGTTACTTACTTGTGCAAATGCAAGTAGATAAACATTTGGTCACACTAGACAATGTGCATGACCAACCAGTCCTCAGATAGAAAGGACTGTCACTCGGTGTATGAACTGCGGCATGAATTACTCTCGTCAGTTTAAATATTACCTGACACTTTGCTTATTTTAAATTGTGTAACTCATTTACAGAATAAAGATTGGAATGAGGAAAAGAATCTAATAGTGAAAGTGAAACAGTGGCATTTATTTTGTTGATTAGCAGAGAGCGAGAGGGAGAGTAGAGTGTATTTGTGTGATGCTGGTAGGATATTACCCAAGTGGCTGCCTATTCATCCGTCCAAGTTGTGGTGTCACTGTCGTCAAGTGTACCTGCCGATGGCTTACTGCTATGGCTGTCGGCTCAAGGCTGCTGAAACTCCGCTGATTATTCAACTTAGACAAGTATTTAGTCAGTTTCATTGCCTTTTTAATCTGTCCTGTTACAAGTAGGTAATATGTCAGCGGGTCGGAATGCAACATTATTGATGTTTTCCTGTCTCTAACATGCATTGCGACTGCAGTTGTTGAACAAGAGGGCCTAGCAGTGGCTAGCATAGCATGAGATGATCCTTCCACTCTTCCCGGCGATGATCCCTTCCCTCGTGCCCACTGAACTATAAATAGTTCAGTGCTCGCACCCGCATGCACCGTGACCGCAATGCGCGGTAAATTAGGATCAGAATTTGAAACCTAAATTAGCTATAATGCGCCAATGCACTTCCGTCACAGACAGACAGACAGACGGACACTGACATCGTAGCATAAGCACGAGATGTATATATTACATCTCACGCTAAAAAGCAATTAGACATAGATGCAGCTACATTACTGGTTTAAGGAAAATCAGGCAAAGGTAGTTAGTGATGTAGAAAGGGATCTGTCAGTGTAAATACTGACAGCAAGTGCAATTGGTTGTGTTAGTACAAGAGAGCAGTCAGTGTGCATGTTGATGTGTGTGACTGAAGGAATTATACGATGTCCCATATGAAAGTATTAACTGGCCAAATCAGAGGAACAACATCTCGACTGCTGATCTATACACTCCTCACAGCTGGATGCTTGCCACTGCACTTCGTATGTCTCTCAACTGTTCTGTTTTGTCATTGATTGCTCACTTGTTTGTGTCTCGTCACAATGATTGGCCGCTGGCATGATTATCTGTCAGCATCAAGGTGCAATTGATTTGTGTATTGACTAGTTTATGCTACTGTCACCCCATCAATTCTTGCTTCGTTAAAAGCTAGAATAGTTTGCCTTTTTGATCCCGGCTTACTGATGTTGTTGTGGAAAAGAGGCCATCAAATGGGTCTGTTTGTTTCTTTGTGTCCTGGTGTATTAGAGCAATGTTTAGGCAAGCTGCATTCAAAGTGTTGTTATTAATACAGCCAAATTATATTAAATGTTTGGTCTATCTTTTTGCTCATTGGGTGTAACAGTGACTACAATATTATCAGTAGATGTTTTCGGTAATATTTTAATGTGGTATTTGGCCAAAGATGTGTCTATTGCATGCATTATTATTTTTGGCACTGAGCTGCTGTGTGCCATCGATAAACAATTGAACACTGTGTAGTTTTACTGCAAGATGATGTTCTTGTTTCTTTTTTAGCCTGCCCGGCATGCCTGCCTGGCGGGCTATATATTTTCGCTGATGTTTTTTCTGTATTTTATATTTTATTAGTGGTTGACCTTGGAGTCACGAGTTCTCAGGAACTACTAGACAGATATTCACCAACTTTACAGGGATTGGTAGAGCTGTGTAGTGGCTTGATAAATTTTGCATTCATTTTGTAGTTGCTCAAGGGACGTTGCCATGGCAACCGATGAAAGTTAATGCAGTTCAACTGTCTACTACAGCAGGCATTGGTCTGCAGTCGGGTTAATTTATCTATGTTTACTAGGGGGCAGCACATTTGTGTTTCGCTACTAATCCTTAGGGGGTGACACTGCTATGCTGGGCAGGCTATACACTGGGCCGTATTTGCCACACATTTTTTGTTATATTTACAGTATAGAAACAGTGTACATATTACTGTTGATGAGAACTTGAGCATCTTCTCTCTAATCTGAATTAACTAGCTGTCATCGGCAATTGCATGCGAACAGTTAAACTTTACTTTAACAAAATCCTCTAGTTCTTAAGTTGAGTGCTTGCTGACTTGGGTTGATTTGTATAATGGACATCGCACGGTTGTGGTTATTGTTACTTTTCTAGTATGTTTCACGCTTCTGTGATATTGGTTGAAGATGGATTGTGGCTTACTGTGCAGTCATGTTAGACTGGTATGAGCCTTGGCATAGTTCACATTATCGACAGAAAGCTATTGATGAAATCTACGAGCATGTGTGTGCTGATGACATTGTCTCACATGGAATCAGTATTGGTCCGGTGTGTATCAAAACTCTGCACGTACTTCCTCACATTTTTCATATAAATATAACATTACAGTTATTACTGCAAAGTTTAATAACCCTTATGTGCAATTGGAGGGGAATAATTTATCCCCCAGATGGACTTTTTACGTTGCTGCTTTGAAACCATTTAGATTTGTGAAAAAGCTTTTGTGACTTTCCTGAATGTGCATGTGCTAAAGATGCTGAAGAAAAATTTCAGACATCTCCACTAGTCTTTTTAATATGGTTTCTTGAAAATGGACACACAACTGGAAAAAACTTAAAAATTCTATGTTGAGGGGTTATTTGGTTTATAATGTGCATAAAAACAAAATTCAACTGCTATGCCTATGTTGTCATGGTTGACCTTTTCAGTCGCAATAATGTACACTTCTACAGGTGTCACTACTTATTCACTTCTCCTGTATCTTTTCCTTCAGAATAGCCCCGCTCCATTTCCAAACCAGATGTCGTAGAAGGCAACTAAATCTGGATTATAGTTTTTTTTGTCTTCTATTTTGCGTTGTTGTATTTTTGTGTTTAATGCGTTGTATTTGGTCGATTTAGTAATGATTGGTTTAGTTTTGCATTTGCCGAAGTTTATGGTTTATTGTGGTTTTTCTCCTGGCTTTATTTCTATTTATCTCAGTACTGCCAAGAGATTGGCTGGAAAGAGCGTCTCTGATATGACCTATATTGTGTCGAGTGGGACGTTAAACCTCAACTCAATCAATCAACCAGGTGTCACTGTCACACCGGAAATAAATATGGTGGACAAAAAAGCGGAAGTAGTTTTAGTTTGGCAGGTGTTGCTCACATGCCAGTGATGTGAGACTGTAATCGTATGTTTTAGAGATGTGGAGGACATAGAAGCTAGATAATTACTGTTAGAATTTACTGCAAATCTATCTATTAGATGGGGTTATCTCGCACTATGCTAGCCACTGCTAGGCCCTCTTGTTGCATTATGACATCATTGTACTTAATGGTTTGTTTTTTGTTGTAGATTTCCAAGGTGATTCAGATGCTTGTACGCTGGCACAGAGATGGTCCTCTCAATCCTGCTTTTAAACTACATCAGTACAGAGTCAGAGACTATCTCTGGTTAGTCATTAGTTATACTTGGGTGAACCTGTATATCACTAACTGTACCGATAACTTGTGATGACTCTGTTAAGCCGTCCGCACATGTACAATAAAACAAAATAAGTGCTGCAATAAAATAAAATAAAATAATAAAATAAATGCTTTGCAGTGCTTTATAGCATAATATTTATGAGACAGAATTGTTGCTGCCAGTCACATAATGTTGCTTGGTGGTGTAATCTGTTACATCATGCATTGCGTCACATTGTGAAAGCGAAAATAATTAACATGTGCTTTGTCCATTTTCTTGCACAGTTTTGCAGAAGCACTGCAACAAAATGAAGTAAAATAAAGTTTGTTGTAGCATTTATTTTATTTTATTTTACACGTGTGCCTGTATGGATGGCTTTATGCTGCATTGCCTGCTAGTGAATGACGTTAGCAGCTGGTGAGTCTGTGAAGTTATTTTGTGTGCTGCTTGTCGCATCTGTTGTAGGCTTGGCAAAGATGGACTGAAGATGTCGGTATGTTTCTGAAATCTGCTATGTTTGCTCTTGAGACTTTCAGTATTTGGATGCTATTGGTTGATTAGCAGAAAGACTTAAAACGTTTTGTTGCAACAGTCTCCATAGATTGATTGATTAACTGAGTTTAGTTTTAACGTCCAACTTGACACAGATTAGGTGATTTTGGAGATGCTCTTCTTAGCCAGTCTCTTAGCTAGTACTGAAAACAGTCTGTATTATGATTTATCCACGGGATGCATTAAACTTACAAATATATGTATAAAACTGGTGGTTGGTGCAGTGAAACCACTACGGTAAATGGGACATTTAGAAGCTGCCTCTTGAAAAATCCAGTTTAATTCCTCGGAAAATGTAGAAAAGTTGTTGACTGCCATTTAGCTGATGGTGATGCTGCATGTGAGTGTAATGTTGGTGTTTAGCCGATGACTGCATCTTAGTGCGGTTGACGTATTTGTAGCAGTCTTGTTGAAAAGTGTAGTTGCTGACTTTTCACTTGAAATAAGCATACTTTCCATACAAATTATACTATTTACTTAGTGAGTAATTGGAGATTTATTTTCTTATTCTTTGCAACTTCTGTCAGATGACACACAACTTGAATTTTACTTATTCTGTTTAAAGTACACTGGGTGACTTCACTTTTTGGATTAGTCTTTTGCTGAGACCAAACTTTGGACTGAGACCGAACTTAATCCAAAAAGTGAAGTGACATTTTTGATTCGGACTCAGCGAATCGCTGAGCAAAAACTTTCGCTAGAGTGATTCGCTGAGTCCAAAGTTTGGACTCAGCGAATCGCTCAGCGAAAGTTAGTCTGAACAATTTGGTCTCAGTCCATTTCACTTTACCTGCAGTAGATAGCTTAATCCCCTAGGGATTAATCCCCTAGGGATTAACTTTCGCTGAGTGAAAACTCACTTCACTTTTTTACTTAGGAATTTGTAAACAAAGATGGCGATCATGATTGCGGCAGCTAGTGATGCGGGCGTGTAGACATTGACAAAAATACACAATAGTGAACTCGAATATGGCGGCAGTGATGAAATTCCTATGATGTCATGGGCCGTGAGCCTGCTATTGAAATAAATTGACTGAGTCATTTGAAATCCATCGCTAATAAGATAACAATAAAAACAAAGTAAACAAACAATCTATTTTTATCAACAGTTTTTGCTGAGCTAATCTGGCTTTGGACTCAGTCCAAAGATTAGCATTCAGATTAAGCTTTCTGCTCAGTCTTTAGACTCAGCGAACGACTAACCTAAAAAGTGAAGTCACCCACTGTATATTGGTTTTTGGTTGATGATTGTTGTAAGCAGTAACAATGCGGATATTAATGAGACTTGCTTGATGGTGAATTGTAGGGAACAAATGGTTCACAGTTGTGGGATACATCACTTACTGTTCAAGCTTTACTCGAGGTAGTCTTTGTTTACAGTGCATTTGATCATGTAGCAGTATGATAATGTACTTTAAAAATTTTTTTTTGTAGAAGAAGATGACATTTGTATTGAGTTGTAATGTATTGAGATGACTTTATTATGTTTACAGTTAATGCAGCATAATAATATGTCAAGCCAACTAATTCAACTCAGCCTTGCAACCTCCTTGGTCAATAAATTATAATACCAAGTACTTGCTTTAATTAGCTATGGTAAAGGCAGGAATGTCACCTCTGTCAGGTGGCAGGTAACACTGTGTGATCCCATATAGCACATGAGTTCCTGTAGTGGTGAGGCTAGTTGCAAACTGTTATACATGTTCATCTTTATGTTTACTTAAATTTTAAATGAAGTATTGTTTGTGTGTAATATGCCATTTCGTTGATTGTCACTGATTCAGAATATTGCAGCAGAAAAACAAAGAATATAACAGAATTCAAAATGCTAACAGTTGGTTCAATTTACATTACAAAATAATCTATACTTGGTCATTAGTTGTTACTTTGCCGCTGTACACAGTGCAAATTATTGTGGCTGTCATCTTAAAAAATTGAAAATCACAATATCTCCGCAATGGATTAACCAATTTGGATGACAATTGGCATAGTGATGCATCTTGGAACTGTGCACCCAATCAGCAGTTGAAATTTCTCGAATTTAAAAATCCAGGATCGCAGATGGCAGCCATATTGAACAAGAAGCTCTGCTATGGCAGAGGGACTGTGCGACGCACTTGTTAGTATAGAAAAAAAGCTTGCAGTCGATGCATGACTGACATACACCTAAGGTAATCACAGTTGCTGTTATTAAATGGCCGTATAGCATATCACTTCATGTTTGTGGACTGTTGTTTCAACGTCTTTATCTAGGACCATTAATTCAGTTATAATTGTGCGCAATTATACTGTAACATGACTGCCTGTGACCTTGAGAATTCCTTCATATTTGACAACAAAGCTTAAATTACAAGCCACATGCGCTTTCTAATTTATGTGTAAACATATAATAGTTAAATCGCACTTTATTTATAAGCTATAGTAATTATGAACGTTTCAGACAACAAAAGTGACCTTCAACCTCACTCAAGGTCATTGGCAATCATGCCATTCGATAGCCCATATATGATTTTCTATTTCTCTTCCATTGTAACTATGTCTCTATCTTGCACCATTTCTGAGATATTATCGCTTATTTCCGAAAATTTAAAGATGTAATGTGACCGTGACCACACCAATTCAAGGGACAGTTTGTAATACCAGTGCTAAACCGCCAACTGGCGAACCACTGTACAAAATTTGAAGTCTCTAGCTTTAGCCACTCCAGAGATACCATAGGGGGGACTAAGAATTTAAATAAGTCACGTGACCATAACCACGCCCTTTTTGGGGATCATTTTTTATTATTTTGGTAAGACTTTGATAAGCCCACCTGTGTACAAAATTTGACAGCTATAGTTTCAGCCATTCCTGAAAATATGGATGAAGCTGTCCAAATTTAAAATGGGTCACGTGACGTAACCACACCCCTTTCAGGGACAGTTTGTAGTCCATGTGCTGGGACTAGCTACGACCGAACTGTGTACCAAATTTAAAATCCCTACGTTGACCCACTCCAAAGATATGAATGGCGATGAAAAATGCAAAACATTGGGTGGTTTGGGGGTTAGGGGTCACCCAAGGTCATCAGCGATATAACCATTTGATAGAGCATACACTACTTCATATTTGACTTTAATATAAACTATGCGTCTATCTTGTACCATTTTTGAGTTATAGTGCGTTTTTCGCAGAAAGTGGCCAATTTTAACCCACCCCAACTGCTTTTGTCGCCCCCATAGGGGGTGATCCCATTCGAATTTTGCCATGAACTAGAAACTAGAACTAGAAAACTAGAGTCTCGGGGCTATCGTGTGGCATTATTTGTGTGATCCTACGTTTAGCTGTTTTGACACAATACCGGAGTGTGACAGACAGACACACACACACACATAGACAGACACACGACGATGGCATATAGTGTGCTTAGAATAGCGTCCTGCAGTAAAAATTGACTGATTATGGCAAAAATATCTCTGGCCTCCAGACCCCATCAGCCAATAATATATAAATTTCGAGATTTTAGATATTTAAAATTGCAGACTTCCGTCATCTTGAAAGTTGTAAAAAATCACCATATCTTTGCAGTGGTTTAAATGATGGTTTAAATAATCTTAATAAAATTTTGAATGATGACATACTGTCACTGCGTATCCTACACTACCAATTGCCAGGAAGTTTGTATAGTGACATACACTGTCTGATGGAGCTCTGTTATTCGTTAAAAGTTCAAATTTTTGAAATTCCACAGTGGCCAGTGTCTTTTGAATACTCTAAATTGTGGTGGTGTTTTTGGGGGGAGAAGATAGTTTTGTAGGCCTCTTCTATGTCTCGTAATAGGTTAGAAATGACAAATTTAGTAAACAGCGTTTACTCGAAAAGTTTTTTCAAAACTAATAATGAACAGCAGATATTATACGGAAAAACTGTTATCAGTTTATGTAATGTTGTATAAGCCAAAGCTCTAAAATGGCAAAAATCAAAAGTAATTACTCAGTTACAGTCATGAAACACATGTGCTTGGTTATACATTTAAATCTGGCAATTCACAGCATGTTTTTTATGATTATAAGTAAGTAATTACTTTAATTTTTGCAATTTTAGAACTTTGTGTTTACTACATTAGATAAACTGTGAACAGGTTTCTCTGTATAATGTTGGAATATAATACCTTATGGTGGTATATAACATGCACAGTTTTTTTAGTTTTGTATTTGTTTCTGTCATTTAAATGTTAATTTTTTACCGCTCGACGCTATGTTAGCATGGTGTATGCTGTCATCATGTGTGTGTGTGTGTGTGTGTGTGTCTGTCACACTCCGGTATTCTATCAAAACGGCTAAACGTAGCATTTCGCAAATAACACCACACGATAGCTCCTGGACTGTAGTTTTCTCTTGCCAAAGATCATGGTGAAATTCAAACTGGATCACCCCCTGCGGCAGCGACAAATGCAAGTGGGGTGGGTTAAAATTGGCCAATTTCGACGAAGAATGTGCTATAACTCGAAAATGGTACAAGATAGATGCATAGTTTCTATTAAAGTCGAATAGCAAGTTGTATGTGCTCTATCGAATGGCTATGTTGCTGATGACCTTAGGTGACCCCTAACCCCTTGAACCACCCAAATTTTTGCATTTTTTGTCACCTTTTATATTTTTATAGTGGGTCAACGTAGAGGTTTCAAATTTGGTACACAGGTCGATCATAGTTAGTCCCAGCATACGGACTACAAACCATCCCTGAAAGGGGCGTGGTTATTGTCATGTGACCTATTTAATTTCTTATATCTGCAAAACAGGTAAAGCTAGAGACTTCAAATACACTGGTTCGCCAGGTGGCGACGAACCAGGTGGCGATTTAGCATTGGGATTCAAACTGTCCATTGAATGGGCATGGTCGCGGTCACATGGCATTTTTAAATTTCCAGAAATAAGCGGAATATCTCGGAAACGGTGCAAGACAGAGACATAGTTACATTGGAAGATAAATAGGAAATCATATATGGGATATCGAACGGCATGATTGCTGATCACTTTGAGTGAGTTTGAAGGTCACTTTTGTTGTCTAAAACCTTTGTAATACCTATAAACTCATAAATAAAGCGAGATTTAACTACCATATGTTTGCACGTAAATTCAAAGGTGCACATGGCTTGTAATTTAAGCTTCATTGTCAAAAAGGAAGGAGTTCTCAAGGTCACAGGCAGTCACGTTCACTTCAAAAGTGGTAGTGTCTTGATAACGGTGCTAGGTAAAGATATTGAAACATCAGTCTACAGACAGGAAGTAATATGCCGTATGGCTATTTAGTAGCAGCAACTGTGATGACCTTGGGTGATTGTCAAGGCCTTTCATCGATTGCAAGCTTTTTCTATACTGACAAGCGCATTTCACAGTCCCTCTGCCATAGCAGAGCTTCTTGTATTAATATATATTGTGTATTCAGTTATTCGCATTACAGATTGGTCTAATGAATGGCAGAAGTATGATAAAACAAAAACATTTTTAAAGAAAATAATGAAATATTTAGCCAATGCTAAAATTTGTCCTTGAAGTTTTGTCAATGATAGTGAGATTGTAATTTTCAGCCAATGATATGCAGATTGGTGCTGGTGAGATGAAAGAATTTGATGATTCATTATCACATGCACATTCCTGGCTAAAGTTGACACAGATCAAGGAAAATGTTGACATGAAATACTACAGACAGATGAATCTGGTTTGTTCAGTTTACTCACTGTTAGCTTCTTAATTGACTCAGCATTCTTTGTGTAATTTTAACTGGCTCTATTTTGTGTTACTACATTCTACACTATCTCAAAAAAACAACCCTGATGTTGTACACTATAACTTTAACCCACATCAACCAATTTTGGTAATTTTTGCCAGAGATGTTGCTGAGAGAGTATGCTGTCGAACAATCATTTGAATCCCACCTCTTATACTAATGTCTGTACTAACTAGGGAGACATGAACCCTGGAAATTGTCTTTTCAGTTATGCTGTATAGCGTGTCTTAAAAACAACTGTTCTATGGCTTGTTATATCTTCAATACTTATCAACCAATTTTGATAATTTTTTTGCAGATAATAAGACCGTTTTATTAATTACATTGTGCAAATATTTCTGCTTAAGCCATTTATATGTAACACCAGTTCATCAACAAAGATTAATATTATCAGCTGTGTGGTCTTTGCATCATTTGCCGCTGCCAGGACGACAGTTGACCGACCCAGTAACCTGTAGCTTTTGCAACAACTTGTAGATGCTGCTGCATTCCAGCCTTTGCTGGGGAAATTCTTTGACTAACTGCTTAACATTGTAGCCATCTAACATGAACAAATTTTTAATCGGAATCTTATCTTCTCTAGTAATTGGCATGTTGACAGCAAATGGTGACGTCAAAACTGAGTCATTTTCACCTTTGTAATCTTGCAGCAAATTAAGGAAGTAATAGTAAACAGACATGAAAATTAAATAATATTGTGATATCTCAAACTTTATAGCTAGTAGTACTTGCCAAAAATTATTAAAATTGGTTGATGGTTGTCGAAGATATAGCAAGTTAAAGCAATGACATTTTTAAGACATGGTAACACTGAAGAGACACAACTTTGGTGGTTCATGTTTTACCAGGTAGTGCAGAGACATCAGTTTGGAGAGGTGGGATAACAAATCACTGTTTGATAACATACTCTCAGCAACATCTCTGCCACAAATATTACCAAAATCAGTTTATGTGTGTTGAAGTTATAATGTGCTACATCAGTGTCATTTTTTGAGACATTGTTTACAAATCGGATGAACCAACTGAGATGCAGTTTCGGGTGTAGACTCTGCTTGGTGGAAGAAACCATGTGTTTGATCAAGTCCAGATACTGCATCGTTAAGGGCACTTATGAGCGGATTTCTGACTCACTTAAAAGCACTGTCACTTATGCATATTTGGACAAAAGTAAGTCATCCAAAGTCAGCTAAACCGATTGAGATGCCCTTTGATGGACTGGAAAAGCTCATGTGGGACCAAAAATCTATGTATTAGGTGGGGATTCAGATACCCCACAAGTCAACTGCTTTTTCTTCTCCCTTCCCCTTTCTTTCTCTGCCCTCTCTTCACTACACCCCATTTTTTTTTCTTTCT
>Ga0209782_1001732_pt1 | contig 11700 bp, 7 predicted proteins | sample WorMetmaBAHAMAS1_FD_187390 | JGI IMG/M metagenome (GOLD analysis project Ga0209782, IMG submission 187390) | Marine gutless worms symbiont microbial communities from Max Planck institute for Marine Microbiology, Germany - Inanidrilus... | ecosystem: Host-associated > Annelida > Digestive system >... | reverse complement strand
GTCGAGAAAAAATAGCTACAGGGGCAATTTATGCACAATTCACATTGCCGACGCCCGACGCTGACCCGACGAATTAAATGTCGAGTTTCATCGCGTGTGAATCGGGCATTACAGTCTTGAAAATGCAACGATCGAGAAAATTGCAAAAGAAACGGCTATAAGCTTACATGAATCAGGCTGAATGTACAGCCCGGTACATTCATGTAAGCTTATAGCCGTTTCTTTTGTATTTTTCATGCACTGCTGCAGCGCTTCTATACCGAAAGCAGCTAACGTCATTCTTGTACAAATTGCAATTTTCCCGATCGTTGCATTTTCAAGACTGTCCCCCGTTCACTTTGACGAGACGCAGTAGAACTGGGCCTAAATTGATTGCCAGTTTGCAGTTCGGAACATGTTCAGAACTGGTTCGGTTCACTTCAGTCGCCACGGTGTGAACATAATGCGTTAACCAATCGCCACGCTTCAAATGTTGTTCCATGTAAATTAGTTGCCAAACGATGTCGCTATGCAACGTTCACTACCAGACTGGCCGTTATCGTTAGTCATGTGACGTCAATTCATACCGTTAAACGAACACGTCGTATGTCAAACAGCCACCGTAGTTCGCTAGCCTGGCTAGGCTGTGCCTGAAAACATTCGACAAGACGGACAAAGATTTCTGAACGTCACACGGATAGACAAAGACCACAGTTTCGTGCCAACACACTGCTAATCAGCTTTCATCGACCATGCAGCCTCATTTTCTCTATGCGAAAATGACGCTGTCGCAGTAAAGCAACGTCTAATCTAGCTGGTCATTGTTCAATAGCTCATTGTATGGCGTGAGAAATGTCGACGAATGTTGAACAATGTATTCGGCTATACAGCCAAGTGCTTAGGACACTGCTGCTTCATAGCGTAGGCCTATAGAAAACTGCATGACTTCTATCAGTGGTCTTATAGTTTGCCAAGCGGGCTAAATGAATGTGTAGCGCACCACTCTAATAAACCAGAAACATGTGCACTGTGGAGTCTTATCGACGTGCAGTACCACGCCTGCAGCAGCAGCAAACTTCACTAGCAATGTGCCTCAGTTATATCTTTATAACCGTGTTACTTTGACCAGTTGACATTTGATAGGCTATTTTGGCTTCATTTTCTTAGCACGACTAGCGAGTAGCGACTGCCAAGGACTAGGCCTATATCTGTGCGAATTTCGATGTTGATAGCACAAGCCATTTACCTTTTAGAGCTAGGGCACAGACACACACAGACAGATGCAACTGGTCACCGTTTTCACGTCTCAGCTACTGCTGCCGTCAGAAATTACCACAGAACTAATGTTATCTACAGCTATAGGTTATACCTATACTGCATCTACTACTAGCAGGTTACAGATGCGTCAGTGAGTCAACGACGGCTGCTTCTAACAGTCCGGAGTTGTTTCTTGCGTCTAGGTGGGCGTGGATTGTGGCGCTCTTTGGCCCACCTGATGATCTTCAGCAGATCCAAGCTCACCAGAAAACCGATCGGCAGAAAGCACACCAGCACGATCATTGTTCCCACGCAATTCGCTCCTTTTGCCTCCGCAGCCTTCACTTTAGCACGTTGAACCGACTGCTTGTCTGCATGCAGTCAGTAAACATGTGCTCCATGTGGCAAGCAAGTAGATATAAAATGCCATTTCTGTGACACCTGGCATACTGAATCGCTGGTCTTGCGGCATAATTGTTGGGACTGCGAAATCAGTATGTTGGGTGTCATAGGTACGATACTTATTGCTGCATTAGCTCCAGCAACTGCAGACTATAGCATAACGTGTGCAATCTTGTGAAAGCATACTTCAATGGGCCTAACTGATAAATATTCAAACATATTATTAGGCCTGTTATAACCAAGCAAAGAGTTGCAGCAAATTTCGTTACTATGCATGGATTTATCAACAAATTACATGTTATTAAACCAAAATTACATTTTGCCTAATGAAAAATGTAAATAACATAAAATGAACCAGATTGATATGCCAATAGATTATGATGTATGGGGTGCAATGCTGGAATGCTGTCAGAGATACACACAAAAGCTGACCGACACTGCCAAGTTGAAAGACTGTTGTGTTGACGATATGGAATAATTTGCCACAAAAGTTCATTGATATTAAGTCTATCTTATCACTTTACAACAGACAACGATCGTGTGTTGCTGCAGCTCGTGCACATTCTGAACACTCTGTTTAAATACTGAGTGAGTTATCGTCAGCTGACATGCATGAATAACTCATTAATAATCCTGACAGTCCACTGTATACCTCAGCAGGCTACTATTATAGGACGACTAACGTCAGCACATCCCATACTGCTTCCGAGGACACGTACCACCAGCTACTGATCATGGTCTAATCTACTACCAACCCAAGTTAAAACAACACTACCGTCGTTCATATACTATCGGTTTTTTAAATTGCTGGTCTTCTGTGGTTTTATACTATTTGTGTGGCATCTTTAGAACGATATGAGTTCGTTAAATGAAATTTGCAGTAGAGACACAAAAATATGGCTATATGTTAATGACACAGTATAAACTTCTTATTCCATATAACACATCTGTTTATTGATCAACTGTCAGAATGCAGTTGCAAGACAACTCGCAAGACTTCACTCACATAGTCGAATTACTCTGCACTTACCAATGCAGTTGGGAACCTGAGGCGACCAATCACCAGCGAGTGTGCACAATGTCTTCATCATGTCATGTCCAGTCTGTAACTTCTGACCAGCTGGACATGAGACGTTGACAATTGTGCCAATACTGGTCACTGATGAACTGACCACTCGCAACACCAGTGCAGGACATGACATCGCTACAAGATAATCAGTGAGAAGAATGGTAAGTCCCTACAGTTTGCTTACCACATTTATTGCACTGGACTAAAACATACTTATGTAAATTAGTTTCAATATGCGAATTTCATTTAAATAATGCACGTTAGCATACACTGCAAAATGTTGTCCTTTTTCAAAGCTCTTTGGTCGACTGTTGCCAGCCGACGTGCTGTAAAATAATTTTTTCAAGTCCAGAGTTTAGGACAAAGTTTCAGAGGCAAGTACCTTATTCTTAGAGCTACCAGAATTTTCTCAAGATATAGAGTATGATATGTCAAAGAAGCCGGTATGTCATAAATAAACTGAATTCGTTCAGTTGTTTTGTAGTAAATCAAACTTATGAGAGATGAACGTATGGAAAGATATAGGGCCAACGTAGCACCATAATATATAACATTGTGTGAGTAATAAATCCTACTAAGCATCTCTATCTTTGGATGTAGGAATACTGTATTCTCATAATGCATGAATACTGTTTAATTTCTGACAAATACAAGTGTGTTTATGACATAATCGAAGGCAAAAACTGTTCAAATATGCATTTTTGCTTCTACACAAATTGCTTCCAACTCAAAGAATCAAGCATGCAAATGCACACAACATAATCTTCCAACTTAGCTGAGTTATAATTGGTGCTTCCTCAGCTGAAGTTGCTCTTAACACTTCTGACTAGCTAGTTAGTACGATTAATGGATGCATTAACTTAATAAAAACAGGTCTGTGCAGTGTTCTGCTAGTAGCTGATTGACGCACGTTTACACTGGTCGATGAACAACGTGGTCCACAGTCCATCATGGTGACATGTCGAGCTGAGTGTATAGACATCACGGTAGAACCAGTAGCCAGACAGACACTGGAAGGTGACGCTGCTATTGTAAAGTGTTGACTCCATGGAAGTTGGTTCAGCATTGTACGGAGCAACTGGCAAACCGCAGTCAATTGCTGTATAAAGTACATCAGACTGTCATGCAAACTCCAGAAATTCAGTTATTCATTCAATTTTACTGCTCACCATTTACAGTTACACACCATATAAAAAACAAAGTACGAAATATATGCAAGTTAAGCAAAAAAAATCAACAATTAGACTTTGTTAGCATGGTATATGCTATGACTATTTGTGTCTCTGTCTCCGTATAATATGTCTATCTTCTACTCACAAGTCAAACTGCGATTAGTTTTGTCTGATTAAAAATTAATATTTATGTATCATTATTTTGAGCTAACCACATCAAATATTGATAACTTACAATCAACTGAGGTGATATGTGACACTCTGCATAACTTCACACAGACATAACTTAGTTACATTGTGATAACAGTGAAGTAAAGCTGTGACTGATTCACTTCTGATAATGACCACTGTTAAATATTAAGCAAATGTGGTGTTGTTTGACAAATTTCTTTAACATTAATGTAAGATGTAACATACGCAGACAGGTATGATTGTAATGTGACCAATGTCCAGTGCCAGTACAGCGAACAGTTTTTGCAGTTTGACCATTGATTCTGTAGCCAGGTAAACAGCTGATGTTGACTGTAACACCAAACTGAGTGTCTGTAGAGTTCAGCTCAGCATGCATCATGTCCAAGACAGGACAGTGAATCACTAATGGACACAAACAAATTACCAGTGTTATGATGAGAAATAAGACCCATATAAAGTATATTCTCAACATTGTGAGTTTATTCTTATAAAGTCAGATATTGCACTAACATTTTAAAAACAACAATAAATTGTGATTTGAGATCTTATAGCACCTTCACAGGCAGGAAGCTGAGCTGGTGACCAGTTGATTCCGTTGCACATTGTTGACAGCGAAGATGAGACTGGTGAAGTAAATCCATTAATACAGGTGTAATGTATGACGGAGCCTTGAACTGCCAGGTAACTGTCAGGTATGGCGTTGTGTACTGCAGCCACTGGAGCACACCTGTTAGCTGTATATATAAAATTATCCAGTTTATTGAGCTTGGTGGTATTAGTTAGATGCTATGACTATGCTGTCTCTTTCAGTCCCTCAGTCTGGCACATCACCAGATGCTTTTACCATTTAGTAGTAATTAATCACGTTGGTTCGATGATGTCAGTACGTTCTGAAGGTTCAACTAATGACAGGCAGAGTTGTGAAAAAATGTAAACATAAAGCTCTGCTATTGCAGGAAGACCACATGATGCACTAATTGTCAGTATAAAAATCTTGCAATTACGAATCATCCCATTTGAAAAAGCTTGCAATTGACAATTTACCTTAACGTATTCCAAGATCATTGCAACTGCTGGTATTAAATAGGTGTATATCACTTCTGTTTGTGACCTGTTGTTATGATATCTCTATCTAGCTAGCACTGTTTCCAGGTTAATACTACTTTAAAGTGTACATGACTGCCTGTGACCCGGAGAACTCCTTCACTTCTGACAATAGAGATCACATCACAAGCCATGTGTGCTTTCTAATGTTTGTGTAAACACATTGTAGTTGAAACGTGCTATATTTATGAGTTATGGGTATTATGGAGCTTTCAAATGACAAAGGAGACCTTCAAAGTCACTCGAGATCACTAGCAATTATGCCATTATATAGACCATGCATTTTAAGCCTATGATTTGCTATTAGTTTAAAACTCACGATTTTTGATAACTAGGCCTGTATGTGGCAATATCTGGAATAAGTCTGAAGAAGGATGTCACATACAATATGTAGGCTATTGTGCCTTTGGAGACAAATATTAGACCTCTTTACAAAGTAACAACTTGTAGGCCCAAAGATACAGTGAATAAAACCATTTGCAGCAACTTTGGTGAGCCACTGCAAGCGTTCCTTAATATAATTTTTGATTTTTTGGATACTGTAGCAGCTACTACGACCTAAGAAACGATTTAAGACTCAGGCTAAGTCATAAAAGCTAGTAGCGTACGTCCGCAAGAAGTGACGATGTGATTCCATGCCCATCCAGTGATGAAACACGTGACTGATGTAATGATGTCGCCGTCTTCAAATCGATATCCACTGTCACACGTGTAGATAACGTCATATGCATATGGAAACAGTGTCATGTTGGGCGTCACTGTCTGAGAGTTGATGAAACTAGGCAGCGATGTGCTGTTACAGTTGATCGCTGCCAACACACATTTAGCATCATTACTACTCTCTTACTTGGTTTTGGTGATGCATTTGTCAAAATTTTAATTCTATTGGCAAAGTAGCATATAAAGTATGAGGTCGACCAAATTTCGGTTTTGGTTTCAGTTTCTGCGTTGAATGTGATGAAATTTTCATTCATTGACATACAGCTTTTGGCATCAATATCGAATACAGTTCAAAATTGCAACACTTACCTATAAAACATTAGCAACCTGTAAGCCACCTTATCTTCATAATCTCCTTCAGGTACACCAACTGTCACAAGTTCTTCATCATTCTTCTACCCAGCAACTTCTCCAAGTACCATACTGACTTTGGTCGACATGCCTTTAGCTACAGCTCTCCAGCAACATGGAATTCCATTTCTATACTGACTCAAGTGCCACCTAAAATCTTACCTAAGCCTAATGGCCCAGCTCATTGACAATAAACACACTTCTGTCTAGCCATCTGGCGACTGACTGCGCCTTTGATTCAGGCTTAGTGCTTGACTATGTGTGCATTATAAATTTTCATACTATATTATTATTATCAATGCAGTTACTATGAGATGAAGATAACGCCAGTCATGAAGACAGCTACTGTTATAATAGCAGCAAATAATGGTGAAACATTGATGCTGTTGCTGACTCTGTATTTCTGACAAAATATCAACCTGGCCTGAATATTTCGCAATATGACACCATTAGCGAACGAATGAACAGTGTTCAACTGCAAAGGCATTTTACCACGTCCTTTTTATTGATGGCTTCACATGCATACAGTTAATCATTGTGTGCGTTTTTTTTGGTGAAAGTTCAACTATGTTTTTGTCAGTGAGTCAAATTATGACTAATCACTGGACGAGTAATTCTGATCAACTAAGTTCTAAGCAACGGAATCTACTATTGTGGTTTGCCTCACTAAAGTCTTGAACATGGCAGTTTTTGATTAAAAAATATCACAAGGTAGCGTAGAAACACCATTATACGGTGTGGTAGGATCTTTGCTTTACCACAAATTTACTGACAAATCTATTGGTGAAAGAATTTTAAGAATCGGTTACGATCTGATAAAATTACTGCCACGAGTTTGGTGACTTCCTTTTGGGGACATGGTGTAGTTACCTAATTTCCAACCTCAGAGCATCATTTCCGAGTAACCAGTATTATATACTGCTTGGAAGAGAGAAGCTAACTTGCAAACAACTTGCCCAGAGTCAATATGCAGCAGTATCGCAACTTACTGCTAGTTTTTTTTTTGCTTTCTGAAAAATGAAGTGCATATGGTATAACGGTAATTGGCTATCATATCGATAACATAATTTCTAATAAACAGCGTTTCCATGATTTATGTAGGTAGCAAGAAGGTGATGCATGTTTACAAATATAAACCTTGGCAGTCGACAAAGGTATCATTCCAGGCACCACTTTGTAGACATAAGACAGTCTTCGATGTTTTGCCATCAGAGAATTTGAAGCCAGAGTTGCACTTGACAATAACCAGTATATCATAGACCGTCTTGTCTGTACTTAGAGTAGCGTCTAATGGCACGGGTAACTTCGGACAGTAGATCACTGCAACAGATTGTGAAATCAACGTCATCTCTAATGACATTGATATCCAAACCAACTAGCAGATATCACACCCAGCCTCTTTCACTGAGATCACAAAATTATGCGAGAAATAGCGGAAATTATTCTCAAAGACGTTCATAAATATTGCATAGGTATTTGTCCTATAATGTCCTATATTGCACAGACTGATTTTTCATAATATTGTGTTGGTACATCCACAAAGAAAGAGAGAGATAATCGAAATCTTACCCTGCTTTGAGTGTTACTGTTATAGTGGTACAGTTTATGGATTACTAGGTATGTTGTGTACAGAATTTCATCAATTAGGACGGATACCATTACAGATCAGGAAAAAGTCGGCTCGCCATTGGAAATTTTTTCCTCCAAGGAAAATTCTACGTTTCTTGTGACTTTTGCTTTTGTAGAATAAGACTGACTAAGAACATTTCTGTTTGGGAATTAGCTGATCATGTCACATTGTAATTGTTTGAGTATTTGCACCCTAGAAATGAAATATTCTTATTGACTAAATAACTAAGTCACTAACAAACCGTCACAGTGTGGAATGTTGTAGTCCCAGGTGCCGTCTGCCTGGCAGTAAAATGTTTTGACAGTAAGTCCGTCTGGGAACCGATGTCCTATCATACAGGTAATGGTCACACTGCGTGTTGTCTGATTCAGCCTTGCCATGGCATTCAGTATCAGTGGAGGCGGAACACAACGGTTGCCTGCACATACAAAGTGTCAGCCATTTAACATTTATTTGAACGCTTAGTACAACTGTTATAACTCTGCTCAAAATATCCCATGGTATACACATATCAAGGTAGGTAATACTTTCTACCATGGTGACACGAGTACAATTGTGGTATTACCAGACTACTTATACCAATATAGTCTGTACATGGTAGGCTATCATACCTCGAAATTGTCTATTGATTTAAGTACTGCATACGTCTAATCAAACATACATGCACAAAACAAATTCAGATTACCACCTGTAATCTGAGTGTGTTTTGTGCATATGTATTTGATTAAAATTACCACTTGATTGTTTCACAAGTCTCAGATGCAGCAGAAGAATTTATGTAATGTGCTGCATCATGCCCACATGTTGTACAGAATTGAAAGGCATCTGTGCATTCTGTGGTAAACTGGTCAGAGCCAAAAATGCTTGCAGTAGGTGAAGGGCATAATTCCATAGGCTATAATCGGGTTCCTTTCGAGTGGGAACTCATGGGAACGGCATTCCCATTGTGAAAGTGTATAAAAACGCACACAATGACATACATACAGGGTGGCTCAAAATAAAATACCCCACCAGACAATATGCAATATCTCTGCTATGCAATGTATTCACTGCAACTTAATTACACAACCACACTACTGTGAAAAATAATTACCATGAAAATTAAATTCTTCACAAAGGAATTTTTTGGTAACACCGAATAATTATGACGTCATTGGCACCGATTTCAATACAAGCACTATGATGAAAATGGTATTTTTTCATATATATATATAGTAATTGTTTTACAGAGTATAATTAAGGTGCAGTGGACACATTGTATAGCATTAGATTCACAGAAGTGTCACGAGTAAGCAGCTTCAAGAATTTTTAAAATCAAACCACTGGTTGAGGAGATAGTGCACATTGTCTGGTGGGGGTATTTTTGTTTTGAGTCACCCTGTATATTGACGAACGACTAATTGTAGACTAGTCTGTGTTATCTCACTGTTATTGCAGTGGGCTACCTGCATCTCACCTTCCCACCCTGCTCACTGAAGCAGTGGTATTCACTGGAAAGATGTGTCGAGTTGTGAATTGACTGTGACCTTTTACAGCCACATTTAACGATCGCAAATAGGCCTGCTATCAGCAAAAAACTATCGGTCGAACAATAGGTGGAACAATCGGCGATAGCGATTGTATCCGATAGTGCTGACTATCGCCCGATACGATAGTCTGATAGTACTATCATCCTACTAACCCTAGTGCTAAGGGTAGACTTTGCATGTACCTTGACAGTCATATTCTTCATGACTCCAGACTGCTACACGTTCACGAGCCATTGTGCATTTGATGTGCTCTCGGTCCATTCCATCGTCAAATGTCTCACTGTTGTCACAGGAACTGACCGACGTCTTAGACACTTCAACAAAGTCGTCAGCATTCGTCAACTTGTTCTTCGTCAGCATCAAGTTCCTCTCACACTTCCCGGCTAAAAACAAAAATATATACAGTGCTCAGACACTACATTGCCAGACTTGCACATGAAGATACAAGTCATAAATTGAAAAAAATGCTAAATAGCACGGCAGCACTTAGGCCAACAGCAATATTACTTTGCCTATCAGCAAAATTTTTGTTGGTGTTACACAATGTAGCCAAATCAATTAATGTTCTGAAATCAAAGTTGCAATCCAGCAATCCATCTCGAAATGTCATCATGTTGAATGAAGGTAGGAACTGCTAATTTAGCCAAATTTTGCCCATAATTTTTTTGCCATGCCAATACCCCTTGAGTAGTCGAAAATATTAGATGGTTAATCAACAATAATATACATGTATCTACCATTAGCTGAAAATTTAGTGAAGATCAGTTCAGTGAATCCTAAGAATCACTTTAAGGACTCGTTTAAAAAGAAAGGAATTAACAGAAGAAAACATAGCCTGCCTGACACGAAGGTTGGGTGGCCTAAATATAAAAAAAGTTCTAATTCATACCTGTACACACAGGTGTTGCATGCAACCATCTTCCACCTGTGCACACTGATGTCCTCCTGGTTCCACCTTCAAGAAAATACCAGCCAGGTGGACATGAGTAGGTGGCTACAGTACCATGTGTATCCCATGTTACAGTTCGGTGGGCGTTGGAAGCTGGAGCAGCTGCTAAACACGGTGTCAGCACTGTCACACAATACATCAGCAAGCAACGAAGTCCTTCACCATGCCGTTGGTAACCTCACAATTCCACTACAGTGTTGTAAAATATCGATAATGATGAATTTGCAAAAAAAACTATTACACCCTTGTAAAACCTACGTTCATATTTCTTAACCTGGCTTTAAAACGACCTGTAAAACAACCAGTTTGAACGCTGTAGGCTAATGCACTGCACAATATAACTTACACCACTGAACATCATTAGGGTTTATACAAATACAGCTAACAGACAAAAAAGTTTGCATCAGCCTTACAGTATGTGATTTGTCGAATTCTGCACTACTATAATACACTCACCTCCCGACTATAATCAATGACTGCACCTGTCTGAGTGGCAGTAACTGCGGCAACGGCAACGTCTGTAATCGGTGCTGATGTTGTACTCAAGTTCATCTCTGCAACTGGTGATGACGTTGATGTACTAAAGTTCACATCGGTGGCCGCTGTCGTTTGGGTTGTGACTGAAACACTTGTCATTGATGGCTGGATCGTAGTAGTTGTCGGTTTAACTGTTGTTGTTATGAGTTCTACCAATGTCGTTGGACCAACTGAAGAAACTACAAGACGAAAGTATACTTATCACTCGCTGTGCAGACGTGTCAGCAGAGTTTTAACAGCCAATGGCTAATATGGCTTAATCGATGAGAAACCTCCATATTTGACCCCCTCTCCCGCAGAATCGACGTCCCCTAACCAATTGCAAAAAATGTTACAAGGGTGATTACGTCGACGACCACTACCATAATACCAAATTTAGTGCAGATCCATCCATGGGGGGCTCGTGGGCAAATGGGTGAATTATAACAAAAATTAATTTTATTTATTTATACCCCTTTTTGGGAACTCACCTACAGGTCAGACTGGTCGATGAATTTTCACATTTGATGGCTCAACGGCGCAGTCTTCCATGCTGCACCTCATTTATGGGGTCAAAGAGCCCAAGAACACCAGGGGCCCGATTTACAAACGTTCCTAAGATGTTCCTAAAATCTTCCTAAGACTGTCGTATCTTTATTGTAAAATTATCGTAACTTAGGGACTTAGCACATCGTAAGTTTCTCGTAATGTTATCGTAATTAAAAATAGCAGCAATCACAAGAGGCGACGGTCTTGCTGCCAGGCTCAGTTGCTTACTTACTTCACGACGAGCGTTCATCATGACGTAATTGTCCATGGTATTTTGACCG
>Ga0209782_1001731_pt1 | contig 11702 bp, 7 predicted proteins | sample WorMetmaBAHAMAS1_FD_187390 | JGI IMG/M metagenome (GOLD analysis project Ga0209782, IMG submission 187390) | Marine gutless worms symbiont microbial communities from Max Planck institute for Marine Microbiology, Germany - Inanidrilus... | ecosystem: Host-associated > Annelida > Digestive system >... | reverse complement strand
ACCAGCTGCAGCAGCAGCAGAGACTCATGGCGCATTCAACCTACGCCCATCGACAACCTGCTACAACGACGACGACGACCACGTGACAGCGACAGCGACCTACAACAACAACAACAACGTGTTGACAACGACAACATAGCAGCTGATGGACGTCGACACACAGCCGACGGTCTGTCTATCTGTCGCTCTGTCTGCTCCCATATCTCAAAAACCACACAGCTAAACTTTACCTAATATTTATGCATGTTTACTGTAGCTGTGGCTCTATCCGCCTTATATGACCTAGGCCTATTGCCACAGTTATACTTCCGGTGTCGTGTATGACGTCATGTCTTTATATAATGGGTCCTATGGCGTTATGTCCAATTAGTGGCTAGAGGATAGCGTACGTAGGCCTAACAGCAGAAACTATATACTGCGTTGATTCCAACCAAATTTTGCTCAATGACAACGACCAAGTACTCGTCCTGTGCATCAGGGGCAAAGTCTGGTGTCTCTGATTGCCGTGTTCACATTTGAGATGCATATATATGAGCAATTAAGACATTGTAGCTGTGTCTACAGTGCATCGTTTATCATGGCTGTAGAAAGTAGTCGGTGCCTAATTGCAGTGGTATAATCACGGCGGTCTCGTATACAGCTAGGCAGCTAGTCAGTGACGTGACGGTGTTTGTACGTACAGAGCATGCTGCTGCTGCTGGTGCTGGTACGGCGGCCGTGCGCATGGCAATGGGTTCAGTTGTTCGTACAAAGAGGTCGGAGTTGAAGGAAGCGTTGAGTCACTTGACAGGTCTGCAGAACAGGAAGCCAGACAGTCAGTACTCGATCAACGTGACTCTGAGTGATGAAACTTCACTGGACCGTGACCTTCCTGACACGAGGCCGCCGGTCTGTGCCAGTCTGACCTATGACAGCTCTCACCTGCCCACCTGTACAGTCATCATTCCGTTCTTCAACGAGGCGCCGACCATGATCCTGAGAGCTCTACACAGCGTCCTCAACCGATCACCTGCACACCTGCTCGACGAAATCATTCTCGGTCTGCTGCTGCTTATATATAGCTTATAGGCTACGCAACTAGCTTACTTGCTGAAATGCTAAACATGACGCATGTAGGCCGCTGTGAAAATGTGACTAGCGATTCCTGTGATCAACTTTTAGGCCTAATTTTTAATTTTAATGAAATTTTAGCGACATGTCGAGCTTATGCTGCGAGCATAACGTCCGTCTGTAACGTTGGTGGGTCGTTCTTTCCAATATGCTTCACCATCTCTCTGAACCAGCTTCCTCCTTTACTACGTCAACCTCATTCCACCTCTGACTCTTCTCTTTCTCTTAATACTTCCGTCATTTCTACTTCCTCGGTTGCATCTAAGGCGCGACAATATACCGCTAGGTTTTCTAGTTTATTAACTTGATAGGCCTAATGATGTTTTATGATTGGTGTAATTTTAAAAGTTTTATGACTGTTAAATGTTGCCAATTTTAAGAATATTTATGGTATAAATCCGTCTTCAAGATCAGTGAGTCAAAACTGCTGTACAGGCTACTGGGCTACGTGTATATTATTTGATTGACGTCTGCTTCAGCTAGTGTGGATGGTTGATGTATGATGTTGGTTGAAATGACTGCATGCAGTGGATGACATGAGTTTCGACGCTCCACTGAAGGAGCCATTACAACGCTACGTCGACTTGCTGCCCAACGTGAAGCTGATACGTCACAAGAAGCGAAGTGGTCTGATTGTGGCACGCATGATTGGCGCGCGTCTCGCCACGTCGCCAGTCATCATCTTCCTCGACGCACACACCGAGGTGAATGTTGGCTGGCTCGAACCACTGCTCGACCAGCTACAGCGTCAACGCCGCCAAGTCATCCAGCCGTTCATTGATGGCATTGATATGAAGACGTTGATATTCGCCTCACCAGGCATCTACTACAAGGGCGCCTTCAGCTGGGACCTCAGGTACACAACACAGGTCTACTATAGTCAGTCTGCAGCTCGTGGGTTTAGCTTCCAGTAGTCACTGTCAGGCTGTCAGTTGTGACAAATGAACTGACAGGTCAGCAGCAAGCAGAAAGGCCCGAACCCGAGGCCCGAAAGGCCGACAGTGGGGTGGAATTCTTGGAGAGGGGGAGCGCCAACCGTCAGCTAAGGAGTCTTTGGAATGCTGTAAGAGCTAAAGCTACAAGATCTGTACGATATTATTTAGTCCGCTCGGCAAACTTGCCAGAAGGGCTATATATTTTACCAAAGTTTTTTTCTTTATATACAGGGTGCGCCAATAAAAAACAATCCCTTAGGAAAAATTCATTATCTCAGTTACTGTCAAAGATTTTTTCACGAAATTTACAGCTTTCACAGAGGAGGATTTGCGCCACATATGCAGCAAATTTCGTCAAAATATTTGCTATGGTTTAAAAGTTACAAACATTTGAACTTAAAAGTACAGTTTTCTAAGTGAACCAGTAATTAAACTGCAATTTTGATGTAAAAATAACAGAAAATGCACCATATGGATGTGCCAATGGATTATCATCTGTGCTAAAACACTATCAAAGACACATGCCAAAGCTGGCCAACGTAATGCTGAGATAAAAGACCATTTTGTTGACGATACAGAATGATTTGCTTCACGAGTTCATTGATAAGGTAATTGTATCATTTTGCAACAAATTTCGATCGTGTGTTGCTGCAACTAGTGGGAACGGACATTGAGAACAGTCTGTTTAAATAAAGAGTGAGCTATAGGCATCTGACATTCATGATTAAAACATTTGAACTGTTGATAAAAAGCTGTAAAAATTTGACTTGTTATTCATGCATATTCAATGTGCAACTGCATGTTCACTTAAAAAAGTGAACTTTAAAGTTTAAGCCACTGTATCTGAGAAACTATGCCAGTTATTTCAATAAAATTCGCAGGATATCTTGTGTGAATACTCACATAAAAAGTCTGAAAGTTTGGCTCAAATCCATACTAAATACAGCATTTTTTCTAGGGGATTGTGTTTTATTGGCGCACCCTGTAGTTTAAGATTATAATGTTGAAATGCTCCTTTTTGACAGGATAACAAAATCTTAATGTTCTTTGTCTATCCTCATCATCATCGTGTGGCTTTTCCTTGAATAGATGTTGCCGTTTCCCCGAGTGACCTCCATGCAGAATGCTTACTCGTGGAAAACACTTAAGCTGAGATGTAGCTCGCCAGGCAAACGTGGGCAAGTTGGGTAGCCGAAAACCAGATAATAGCCAGAAATCGCCCTTGGGATGCCCCAACGTGCCTTTTGTAATTTTGTCAGTGTAATTAACATTATTGATCTGTGTGGGGTGAATATGTCTTCATGCACATGTATAGTTTAACAGTTTATACTGGCTGATCTTATTCAGCTGGTTGTGTTTTATGCTTGAACTGTTCCGTACATACAGACTGACCAGGATCATAATGTATATCATTGTCTAGCTGCATGACCAGTGCTCGCTCATCACTGAGTTGTATTAGGGCTGTATCAAAAAATCAAGTATTCACATTTTGCTACAAAACCAACTTTTGCAGCATTCGCAAGCATATTGTAATAATTGTAACTGAAACTGATACAACCCTGGAAGAGTAGCTAGCTGTTAATGTATACTTGAATCATAATACTGCCAAAGCTGAAAGTAGAGATCTTTGATATCAGTTATATGTGTGCTGTACAGTGACAATAATAAATATTACTAATATAGGTACTAAGTGATAGGTGTTTTGGTATAAGATTAAACCATGATGATATTAATTATGCCACTGTTTATCGTGCTGTCACTACGTAACTGCCATTACAAAAGTAATCAGTTCATCTGATGAATCCAGTGTCAGTGCAGAGTGGCTGCTGTCCTCAGATCAAACCAACAGACATGGGCGATGATGATGAGTGTACCTTTATATTGCTGTCCATTCTCGCCACTGCCATGTGCTATTATTATTTAGCACAAAAAACGATATTTATTTCACTGTCTCAGTTTTTCATGGACTGAGTCGATCTCAGCGCTGTAAATGCTGTATATAACAGGGTCTGTTATGATTCAGTTCTTGGATATGGACCCAGGGGGACAGATGGGTTATGCCCCCAGTCAGAGGTCTGCCCCCCCCCCTAAATGACATTTTTGATAAGTGAATCTGTGGATACCTGGGATGATTGTTGGTTTTACGTCAAAAGGTGAATATTTGTACATGTATATGATGGACAAGATATTTCCGGTAATCAACCCCCTTTCAGACAGCCCTGGCCCCCGAAGTGGAGGTGCTAGAACTGTGCCTGCACCCAGCTCACATTACTGTTCAACTCATGAGTTTATAGACAGCTAAAAACAACACGTCATAAAGTATTGTTGGTTAATCATCCACAGTGCTACTGTTTTAGCAGTAGAAGCAATAAAAGCTAAAATATAATTGAACAGTACCAAAACATAATATGCGAATGGTATCAGAATGGTATCATCCTCACTTGAGGAATACATAACAACAGAACAGTTCAGGGCTCCCAGGAGCAAGAAGTGAAATTTCAGGACCAAATTTTTAGTAAATTTCAGGACATTTTGGTTAGTTTCACGAGGCTCAAGACACAGAAAATGCACGTTTTTCTGTGCTCATAAATCTTAATCGGTGAAGCAAATCAGTATTGCAGTCATGAAAATGTTACTAAAGCAATGTTACACATAAACCAAAAAATGTCACAATCGAAAACATTACTGGATACTTAACGTCAGCAACATAAATGTAGTCATGACTTGTAAACTAGAATACCTAGCGGCATATGGTCGCGCATCTATGGGTGTGCCAGTCGGTGAGCTGCAATACGGCACAGTGCTGGATGGCCACGTGTGCCCATGGCGGACTGTGATTGGTCGTCGATTGGGCCTCTGACACAATTTTTTTTGTCACGTAGATAAACGTGACTACTTGAGTCGTGTCTCGCAGCGTGCGAGAGGCGCGACTAAAAATGTAGAAAAATGCACTAACGACAGAATAACAAAGGTCAATATCAGGACATTCTTACCAAATTACTAAAATTTCAGGACAATTTCTGATTTCAGGACAACTTTAAAATTTCAGGACAACTGGGAGCCCTGAGAACTATAAGCCACATAATAAACACAGACGTAAGCCACAAAAGCCATTTACAAAGACTAACTAACAACTGTATGTAAAAGCAAATAAAAAACAAAGCAAACATATGACACATGCTTCAGTGAAATGACCCTTTACACTGACATTCATCAGACTTTGCTAACTTATGCAGTACATACACTAACCCATGGATGCTTCCTGTTTAGCAGTCAAATCGAGACACTTGTAGGAATTATTTAGCAACAAGAATATAATGCGAACACCTTCATTATTGTTACTGTATACCAGATCTCCATGATACTACCGAAACATAATAAGCCAGCTATTTTAATTATAAATTAATGTTTCATTGTTAATCTTGTTTACCTAAACTGAATTGTGCATTATGCAACTGCAACTTGCAACAGTGTGTCGCACTGTCCCTCAAAAAAACAAAAGAAAATTTCCTGTTATTTTTGTTTTCAGCTTAGATATTAAAGCAAGATTTCTTTTGTCATGCGGCACATGAGGATTCCAGCAGGATCACCACTGAGTCCTTAGTGCATTGATACGACCACCACGATTGGAGGACACCTCGAGGGCACCCACGACGAAATACGATGCACTCAGCTTGGAGGAAGGCCGACAAATTGTGTGCTCTGGTTACGTATCATCAACAATCCATTAGGGGAATGTTGAACAAGAAGAACAAGAAGTTACGTATGAAGACCGTTCTGTGTGACGGCTTGAATGACGCCGCGCAGCAGCTGATTGTTGTTGATTCTGTATACCTATCACAGATTAAGAAGGACTTTAACAGGCTTCTGCAACTACTGCAAAATATCAATGTACTTGTATGTAACTACATTATCAATATGGCTTGCATTACACACGTACTGTTGAACGTCAGTGGATGATAAAAACAGCGATAAAACAATAATTATATGAAACATGCAACAACACTGAAACATTAACAAGCATGAGCAACATAAAATCAAACAAAAATTATCTCTCACCTACATGGAATTAACAAGTCCGTGGAATAAAACTCAAGAAATACATATACCAAACTAGCAACTACCCAAATAAAGAAAATATTTGTGTATTTCCACCAATTGTGCTCACACAACAAAGCATATTTTTATCAAAATGCCAAATTAAAAATAAACTCAATTCTTGGGAATTTGCAATATACATTACATATTAGAATATATTACTACATATCAGAAATGTGAAAGAAATTTAAAATATTACACTCATATAAGTCTCAATTTTATATACAGCCAACTGTTTAGAGATGCCCATCTATGGATATAGCAACAGATATTGATGCAGAATACAGATGTCATCAATGATTAATCAATTATAATTTCTCACTGATGACTAAGGGGATATTTGTTTAAAGAATCTGGATTCGGATAAATAGTGAATCCAAATTTGGATTCAGTAAAAAACTACATTCACTTAACGAATCTGAACCCGGATTGGGTGATTCCTGCTTGTAGCCCTTTTTACTTGCGACTTCACGTTGGCGACGAATGCTAACAATTATAAATGATTTAAGAAAGACATCTAACAGCAACTACTGCAATCAAACAGCATCTTGCTAGTGAATAATGAAAATGTGCAAAATAGGACTGAAAACAACATAAACAAACAAGTGACGCCATGTTATGTCACTGTTGTATTCAATTTGCCGTGTGAATCCAAACATAGATTCACTATGTATCAGACTCCAGATTCTGTAATCGAATATCCTCTAACTGATTGAAATATTTTAATTATATGACATTTATACTATTCCTCCATCTGTCTCATACTCTTCTCTCCAAAGATAGTGCAGTTTAGAGCTACGTTAATATAAGAAGCCACACACTGGAAGTGAAACCTACCAGTTAGCGGTCCAACGAATCGTCAATTTCTCGAAAACAAAGTGTCATTCTTAGTTGTTATTAATCGATAAAACCCCACGATTAATTTACTCAAATATTTTAATCATACAACATGCATAATGCAGCAAAATGTCCAGAATAACCAGAAAAATTTGCCTCTTAAATTTGTTGGGCCCTGTTCGGCTAAACAGTATGATCACTCCTAAATATGGCCCCGATTTCCATGTGCAAGATTAAACAAAATCTGTTGCAAACTTTTGCTCATGCAATATTTTATACTCAACAATATAAATTAAGTAAACTCACATAAGCACTCTTTAACAGAAATGAAATATTCACACTACATCAAAAAGCCAACTAAGCACCCATAAATGACAGGACTGTATACTAAAACCAAAAAACAAGTACGGTGGCAAATAACGGCAAAAATAATCATTAAAATTTATATCAACAAGCGGAAATCTGCCATAAACCGGCTGATTTACCTATTTGCTACAAACACATGCAATGATAATTTTACACAGTATGTAGCATGAAGCAGCAAAAGTATTGGAAGGCACTGACTTAGTTCAAAACATTCCAAAAATGGAAAAAAACTGTACTGTGACAGATGATATTTTTTTCAAAGCATCATCCTGAAGTGCTGAATGGATAAGCATACCTTAACTTCTTGCTACCCAAACAGGCACCCTAGTCGTTTTCATGCTCAGAACCTAAGCTCATAAACATCTGGCAACTGGAGCTAAGACAGTGGATACATTATCAAATGCACAACATATGCAGAAAGTCAATGGGTAGATAGTCAAGTCTACTGCAAAGGACTGTAACAGAAAGTTGACAAAACTAAAAAAAATAGCACAAGAAATGTCACGAAATCATGAAGGCAATCATATCCTACACAAATGCCACTTGTTTCACGGCGATTGCTGCTTCATACTACAGCATGCAATTTCCATCAATAAAAATTCTCTAAGACAGATTTAGCCGGCCGGTACGGAATCGAGGTCGCCAACAGCAAAGCTGCGAATGACTTCAGGAGTTGAAGCATCAAAACCCGCCAAGTGGAGAACATTAGCATCAGAGAAGTCAACTAGACTGGCTTGTGTTGTTAATGTCACCACGACTAGCCTACAAATGCAATTAACATTAACAGATATCTGTCTAAAACACTGAAGACTATTCATTCTACGTGTCAACGGCAGCAATGCTATAAAACAACTACTAATCGATTTTGCAGCTTTTTGCTTTCTGATTTATCTCCTTCCTGATGACACAACATGTCATAAAGTATTCTCGGTTAATCATCCACAACACGATATCATTAATTGTCCTTCAAACAAAATACCTGTTATGATGCTGGATCACACATTTGCTATCTTTCAAATCTCTTACCTTAACCAAATTATGCTTAAATAATGATATCATGGATAAACCATACATTTGTGCCTCTGCACACCCTATTTAATATGAGAATATGCTGTGACTAAGGCCACATTGCGGCACTATATAGTACACATATAGAGTAGTGTGGACTTTGTCTGTTGTTTGTGACGTGAGCCTTTCAAAAACACCTCAACTGATCGAGATGCCATTTGTGGTGTTAATTTGGATGAGACCCCAAAAACGTATTAGATTAGGGTTGAGATCGCTCATGGGTAGGTCTTGTTTCGAGAGGGATATGTGCCACTGAGCATGTTTTTCTGCTCTCCTGTCTAAGGGTCGATACACTTGTAATATTTAGCTAAGACTTCGATGCAAAATACGTCAACATACGCAGTTCTATGCCATGATGTGCCTTTTCAGACCAGTGAGACCACATTCTTCAAAAACTACCACCTTCATTGTTTTTGATAAGACTCCAAGAAAATCATCGTCCCCAACAACAATTAACAATGGATGTGTTCATCGTCATAAGCCAATATAAGCTGAACAGCAAATTGGGGTTGGAGACTAAAAAATGCCAAGTGCTAGGCCACACAACTCTATGTGCATATGCCAAATAATGTGGCCTGTGACTGTGAAGTGAAAAACAACTGCATATTCAGTAATTTTTCACAGAATATTAATTAGCTGAGCTGTGGTCAGAAAAATGTAAACAGTGATACAGCAAATATATTCAACCTTAATGTTCACAAATGTCTGTGTCTGAGCAGTAATGTAAAGTAAGTAAAGTAGTTGGATATAGCAGTTCACGTGCCATATAGGATCAGTTATCTGCCACCCAGCAGAGGTGACAATCCAACCTTTACTCCACCCAATTAAAAATGGACTTAGGCTTGTTAACCGATATCCGGATATCAATTGTTCACAACGATATCCGGATATAAAATTTGCCAAATGGTAATCATAATTTTGGCTGCCGTTGTCCGTTTGCATTCCTGCCGGCCGCCATAATAGTTAGCAGTTGTGCAACATCAGTTCAGCTCACTCTCTCTCTGTTTCTGTGTGTCCATCTGATCTGTGCATGACGTGAAACGGCGAGCACAATAACCCCTTCTCTCCCCCCTTACCTTCCCTCTCATCACGCCGACAACGGCCGTGCGCCGACCGATGACCAGACTGTCCTTCCACACAGATTACACACAGCTGACTGTCGCTGTCTTTCTATCTCACTGTCCTTACTCCTCACGCACATGCAGCACTTACAGCGCTGCTAGTCGACTAGCGCTACACACTCATAGCGCTAACTTTAATCATACAACTCATGAAATCCGATATCCGGATTTTCACATTCGATATCCGGATGTCGTCAAAATTCGATATTAACATCATTAAAGCTGGTATTTGATTTAGCGACCCTGGAGGGATACAAGTTTGGGTTGATCTAGTTTGCTTGACTACATACCAAAGTAGACACCAAAAAGGATGGTCTGAAAAGTCAGTTCGAGCAAGAAGTGAGATTTTATCCACAGTAAGCACGAAACGGTTTTGTTGGAAGTTACTGTCAGGTTAAGCGCAGCGTCGTACCGTGTATTAGGATGTGACATAGTGTCACAGTATTGACGTAGTGCTTTGACTGGTGTAACGACATCATCACTGCTGTATGTGCCACAAGGCTGGTCAGTAAAGATGATGAACACATCGACGAGCTTCTTCGTCTCCGCAGCCCACAGCATTGGCCGGGTACAGTCAGCTCGCCCCTCGCATGACTTTAACTATCACAAAAAACATCCGTCACATCAGAACCACACCTACAAATGTGTGAATTAAAATTAAATGTATGAAATATCTAAACTCTATATTAACAAAAATACAGTAAAAATAACAGCAATAGAAACAGTAAAATGTTTCACTGCTGTTATGTATCAACTGTGCCCATCACAGCATGATGCTCTTGTTTCTTGTGCTAGAACATCACTGATCATCCTTCAAACAAAGTAAAGGTGATATCTAGAGGATATTTGATTTAGGAATCCAGATTCAGATAAACAGTGAATCCGAATCCAAATTCAGTAAAAAAAGTGCATTCTATTAACGAATCTTAATCCGAATTCGGATTTGTTGAATACTGCTTCACTTGCAATGTGATGTTGGCGATGAATGCTAACAATTGAAAATAAGTTAAGAAAGATATCTATAGCAATATAACTGCTGCAAATAAACACAATCTCGGTTGTAAATAATTAAAATGTGTAAAATAGGATCGAAACAACATAAACAAACAACAGTGATGTCATATTACGTCAATGCTGTATTCGATTTGCCGAGCAAATCCGAATCTAGATTTATTACGTATCCGAATCTGGATTCGTAAATGGAATATCCCATTAAAAATGCAAACTTAGCTTAACATAACCTAGAATGCCACCAGTAGTCAGGAATAAAGCAAAGTGGGGGCCATAAAGCAATGCTGCGATCTATCTGTCCCATCTGTAATGTGCCTCTTGTGGTATTCCTGTACCCAACTGCCATCAGCAGGTGCAGGAGGGGGGAGGGTCGGCATATATCTATTTCCCAATGCGTCACCTTTTTTCTGTATTTCAAAATGCAAATTCTGTGCTTTCTTCGTCCATGAGAATACATGTCAAAAGAAAAGTGAACAAAATTTCTGATGTGCAAAGATAAGCAGACAAACCCGAGAGACGGCTGTGCAGATCTCGGGCAGTGATGATGTAGACCTGATGTCGGGCAGCTCCAACTCGCTGGCCAGCCCAACGAGCTGACAGTTTGGCTCCGACTGCATGAACGTCATTGCCATCGCGGCAGATGCAATCAGCGGCGTGACTGATTCACAACCAAGAACACCTCCGAGCTGCATCGACTGTCCTGCATCGATAGCTAGCATGTAGTTCTTGCACGTCTTCTCAATGCACTGAAATATAGTAAATACACATATACACTAGAGTTAGAACGATCCACAAAAAAACTGAACTGGTCCAGACCGATTCAGTAATTGATGTGATTTGGACCGGCCGATTCAGTACCTGGTCCAGTAGTGGCAAATGGCAATGAAATGTGCAAGGTTTCCTGCAGCTGACGGTGGTAATTAGCTGGTAATCCAACACCGCAGTAGTGTGAATGATGGCATCAGCACTGGTTCATTTAGGTACTGATCAAACTCAGCATGTACAGCAACCATCTATGTTCATAACAATTAACAATGAGCCAATGTCAAAGGAGACATGCTGCAAACACTAATTACTGGTACTGTTGGACCAGTGCCGATCTAGAAAAATAGACCGGTACCGATTCAATCTACAGTGGACCGGATGTGGTTCAGAA
>Ga0209782_1001730_pt1 | contig 11702 bp, 10 predicted proteins | sample WorMetmaBAHAMAS1_FD_187390 | JGI IMG/M metagenome (GOLD analysis project Ga0209782, IMG submission 187390) | Marine gutless worms symbiont microbial communities from Max Planck institute for Marine Microbiology, Germany - Inanidrilus... | ecosystem: Host-associated > Annelida > Digestive system... | reverse complement strand
TAGCCATATTTTCCAGGGTTAGTCTACATTAGGCCAAGTCTCCAATAAAGGAACCTCTGTGTAACTAACATGGGCGACCACATATCCGAGGCTTGTCTTCCAACAGGACACTGACTTTTCCACAGATACGTACCAGCATAGGTGACAGGTTTACCTGTTGTAGGACCGCACCTGTCACTGTGCAACAGTCTACCGGCTAATCTGTGACAGACTGACCTGCTATGAACTATTCAGTTGACATCTGAAATCATACTTATTTAGAGATTAGAATCACAGTGCATCGTGATTTTGATTTTTTTTTGCGCTACGCAAATTCACTTACTTACTTATTTACTAAACAGTGAAACTGTAGCACAGCATTACCTCCAAACCGTCCACGTCCTGAGCCTCGGCCGCCGCGACCGCCACGAGGTCCGCCAAAGTCTCCACGGCCTCCGCGTCCGCCAAATCCACCACGACCTCCTTGTCCCATGTCTCCCTTTGGAACGGCTTTCTTTACCTCCACCTGTCAGTACCACACACACGCAGCCGATGGGCAACACTCATCATCGCAGTGTAGCTAGCTAGCATCATGTAGTCACCACGGCTTAGATATCATGCTTTCCGTTCAGTCAACTGAGAGAAAAAAAATACTAAAAACAACATGCGCAAAATTAAATGGTCATTTCAAGTTGTATCAAACACTTAAGTATTTTGCTCGTGGAATTGACAAAATCATTCACTTTGACAGAAATAACATCAACTTTTCTGTAAAAATCACTGTTGTAGCACACAGAAAATCTGTGCATGTGTTAAATTTATGGGCTACAAGGTATACATGATTTTTGTACAATAAACCATCAATGAAATAATATCTGTATTTTGGTGTAAGTTTCATTATATGTTTTTTATAAATTTATATTTTGTTCATGATACAAAACACTTTCACTGGAATCAGTCTTACAACAGAAAATTGGTATTCATTGGTATTCAATGGCTGGATAACAAACATGTTTCGATCGACTGCATAGACCCAAATTATTTCTCAAATCTGCATTCAAACATCAGTGAAATGTCACAGCAACATAACGTACACAAATGTCTCAGCACAAACACACACACACACACACACACACACACAGTACATAAGTCTACACCATACCGTATAAAATTACGACACATGGATTAATCTCTGTTGCATTACTGTTTACACAATCATTTTAGCAAAACTAAAAACACCGAATACATCAGTTATTAAGTTCACGTATCTGAAAAAAAAACAGATTAAACATCATACTCAAATTAAACAATAAGTCGACGTTACGAAAATTAACTCGTTAAAGCTCTTTTCTCTGTAACTGCAACAACAGAATAATTATCATTAAACTGTCACTGAAACAAAGAAGATAAAACGCCGTCTTATTCGGCGTTGCTTGTTCGTTTGCTCTTCCAGTTATGAGACACAGAATGGCAAAACCTGTGCCTGGCTGCGACGGCCAATAAGAAGGCATCAATTCCATGCAGTAGGTACTCAACCACACCACGCAGGCCGACCAGCCTGCCTCCCAATGTTCAACTGCTGGACAAACATTCAAATGACACACAGAGACCGTGTCAATCGTCAGCGAGTCACCACTGCTTACTCTCGGGATTTCGCGTTTTGATCAGCAGTTAGTTTCGTTTTCAGTTTAGCCGGAATTTACTGCACGACCACAATGCATGTATACACTGCATCTATCAAGCACTACAGTGTTACTGACCAGTGTTAAGGCCAACGTTACAATAAAGTACAATCCATCTTTTAATCCAAATCGCAAATATAGCATAACGGCCTGAGACGAAATGTTTAATGACGGCATAGCAACAAATGCCAGTTAATTTGAAAGCCGCACGTTTTCAGTTTAAAATTAGCCACTTGCTTTAAACCATTTGCAATAATAACTACGTTGCAAATTACTTTTTGTAGCAAGTGTTAACAAATGCAGACGAAAATTTAAAACACTTTATGTAGCATTTAACCTGACAACACTGGCAGTAGTCAGTTCAGTCTGCATGCAATGACAACATGTTACAGCTGGGTCGTTAATGGAATGACATCGCTGCTGACGTACGTACCATCTTGCTTCCAACGGAATGCTTCTCAACGGTGCAAAGCTGTTCGACCGACTGCGCCGACTCAAAGGCAACGAACGCAAACGGCTTTCTCTGGCCAGTCATCTTGTCCATCGGCAACGTCAACTCTGTGATCTAATACATGTCAAGCACGTTGTGATGTCAAGAATGAATCAGGCAAACAGACAACACACAGAAGACTGACCGGGTACAACGTTTCACGCCTCTGGAGATATTTAGCCAACAGTGTTGAGCACTGAACACTCAACAGATTTGCATCACTTCAACGACTACAAAAAGAACTAAACTGAACAAACTGCTAAAAAACAAAACACCGTTTACCGTGCCGTACTGTCCGAAATAGTCACGGATAACAGTCTCGGAAGTATTCGGATCAAGTCCGCCAACAAACACTTTCTTGACTGGTTCAGGACCACGTGGCTTGGCGCGCTTTGGGTCGATATTTTTACCGGATAACGAGTGTGTACTGGACGCAAGCACCTGAACACCAGCACAAAGTGACAACAATGATTGCTCAGATTAAGTCAGCTACACACCCACATGCTCAGCTATAACACACGGTTCACACTTCAGAGAAAAGAGTTCAAGCAAAAATTTGAGGACTTTTCAAAGACTTTCACAAATTTAAAGTGACGTTTACATAGTTGTTCATATCACTAATCTGTAATGTAGTGTGTATTGCGGTGAGACTAGAGTTCAGACACAGCAAGTAATCAGTGTATTTAACTCCAGCAATCAGCTATTCTATCTGAGTATAACATCCTACCTCTTCCAATCATCAAAAATACTAGTAAAATACTAGAAGAAATAACGATAACTGTCCAACTTAAAAAACAGTGTTAGTTGTTGAGTACCTTATCAACAGAGGATGCATCTTCAAAAAGGATGAAACCGAAGCCACGTGATCGGCCGGTGTTTGGATCTGTCTTGATGGTGCAGTCAGAGACGGGACCAAACTGTTCAAAGTAGCCTTTGAAGTCCTCTGCATTCACATACATCTCAGCATTGTATCAGCTGACTGGCTTTGTCACTAAAGGAGCATTCACACCTCGCATCTTATCTCATCTTATCTGAACTGAGGGTCTGCTCTTCGAGATTTCGGTCTTAACAAGCATGACCCAGTTTAGTTCAGTTCAAATCCGTGATATGAAACTGTCTTATATGACTCCATCAAGTAAGTAATAAGAATTAAGTTACTTGATGGAGCCGTGTAAGGCTCCAATGCTCCATCAAGTAACTAACTCTTTATTACTGAGCAGCTGAGTGGCATTCTGACTAACTCTAGCGGTGGATTCAGAGTACAGTCTCATTCTGCTTATACAATTAACAACTAATGCAGTACATGACATCGTACATGCTCACATTATTATTAGTTACATTTTATTATGCACAAGCAAAAATTCTCACGATAAAATAACACCTACCGACGGATGTCTCCCAACTTATTCCACCTACAAACATTTTCCTGCAACAACACAAACATTTAACACAGTTAAAATAACGCAAATCGGTATATCTGTCAATGTCTATGTCCAATCTATTACATAGCACATAATCGCAAAGCCTCTAATGCACTTTGTACACTAGTAAAACAAGAAAAGTTTTCAGATCTCAATGAAAACTGTCAAAAGAATTTGTCAGATCTTGAGTCTGGTAACGAGTTCCAGGCCACCGCTGGGCCAGCCACAGAAAAGGCCTGTCAACCGAACATCAAACGACGCCGATGTCGCAGTATCACCAGTTGACGACAGCCAGCGGACTGCCAACGAGCAATGTCTGATATGTGGTACTGAGCTGTATTTGGTACTGCTATATCACTGAAGATTTTGTAGTAGAGTACTCTTTCAACATTTTGTCATCTGACAGTAAAACGCATCTGCAGCAGAATCTGCATTTCACTACTTGCAATATCCATATGTTACATTTTACCCGTGGCCTGTAATGTCAAACTGCAAAGGGTATACTGTGGCTCTGCAAATGTTTTAGCAAGTACTGTGTCATTCTTAAAGCTAAACAGAAATACTCAAATTCTTCAGTGTACAATATACTGTATATTACTGAGTCCCGATGCATATAATTGACCCAATGCGATGCATCTCACTAAAAGCCAACTTTACAACTACACAATATTCGCACAGTCTAGACCACTACTGAGCACGATAATTACGACCGCTGATCACTAATTACACAACGATCGAGATGCGTGCATCATCGCGTGCAGTTGTCTTCCAGAGGGTGCGGTCATGGGTTATGGGTAAAATGTGGGCCTGCAGGGATGCAGGCTTCTGCGGGCCGCTAAGTTTGACAAAAAGTAAAATGTGCTAACCCTAACACCAACCCTATCCCCAAGGGTTTCACTAAAAGCCGACCGCACACAACCGCACAGTCTGGACGGATGCCAGTCATCTCGTCACACGGTCAACTCATCACAGCCTACAATCGTGACAAGTTGACAGTAGTTTGTCAAGGCAGTATGCTTTATCTTGCTTTGGTCACTTGGTATGGATGGATTTTATTTAAACCTTTTAAAACAGTAACAGTTATCACTTATAATCATGCATAACTTCGTCAATTCACGGTTGAGATAGAGGATTCTAAGACAGCCATTCGGATAAGTGTCTGCACACGTTGCTCAAAAACATCAGTGGTCACACGGCACAAGGACAACGCCATTGCACAGTAATATGAGGCAAACGTCACTGCAGAAGGTCTATCGCTGATTGCCGACAGTAGATGATGGCACATTCGCTCTGCTCATGCTGCTGCAGTCACCGTTGTTACTAATGTCAACTGACTGATATTTTTCAGGTCGTTTATTTTCAGCACCCCCTTTCCTGTATGTCGTCTTGTCTGCTTGCCTGAGGTAATTATGCCGTCTGTGTTGAGCACTTTCTGAGTGCTATCTGTCCAGCATCGGATGGCTTTCTTGAGCATTGTACGTGTTCACTTGTGACGAGTTGACTGTGTGATGATACACGAATGTGACGAATTGACCGGTGACGAGTTAACAGTGTGACGAGATGACCGTGTCATGACTTGACTGTGTGACGAGTTGACTGGTAGCCGTCTGGACCACTACAGACCACGTTAATTACAACCGCCGCGCACTAATTAGCTCTCGAAAACTCTGCCAAAGCACTGTTAAGACTGCACAGACCGACCGCACACTCACAGTGCGATCATGCTGTATGCAGTTCACTGTCTATATGCATTACCAAAAGACAGAGTTAACATCAAATAAAATTTCAGATTTCAGAATAGTAAAACCAAAAAATGCACCCGAGAATGTGTACGGTGTAGACGTCATTGATCGTTCACGAATACAAAATCAAATAGGTAACGGGAATATAAAACAGTCATAATGTAGCAAGTAATTTGAAATTAAATGAAACTGGAAAGAAAGTCAAAAGTAAGTTGTGTTCCGCGTACTGCTAGGAACTACTGACCCCCATCGCCATGAGAAAGTCGATAGTTGTGCAGTCGTGCGGTGCACGACCGCACGACTATCGACCTACGTGCAGTTGTGGTCCAGACTGTGCGGTCGGCTTTGAGTGAGACCGTCGGATGCGACCAATGCGGTGTTTCATTAAACCGCCGTTACATACCACAGTTGCACAAGCCACAAACGGCAGCTTCTGGCCGTCCCGACTGCGCTATAGGCCTATCGGGCGGGCGGGGTGACTTTGAGCCGACTTTTAGGCCAGACCCTTAATTACCACCACGCCATGCTATCATGCATTACAATTCAAGATGGCGTCAGAGCCTTTGTTTTACGCAAAGAAAACAACATACGCGTCATCGTCGGCATCTTCAATATTTCTCTTCTTTGTCATCGACTGATCAGTTGACTGACCGTAATTTCCATCATAAGCACCATCCATGTTAATAAAATAACTGAGTGTTACAATAAAACGACGCGCACAACAAAACCGCAAAACTCGCACCAAAAACAATCTCCAGCGTCAAATCGACATCGCACAAAAATGCATCATTATAGCCCAACTGTAGTTCGTTGAGTTAACTCAACAGTAAATTACGGACGCAAGCACACTGGCCCTCGGTTCGTATGATCGCATCTTTACGTTTTATTGCCGCGCGACGCTATGCTAGCGTGGTATATGTTGTCGTCATGTGTCTGTCTGTCTGTCTGTCACACTCCAGTATTGTATCAAAACGGCTAACGTAGAATCACGCAAATAACGCCGCACGATAGCCCCGGGACTCTAGTTTTCTGGTGCCAAAGATCACGGCGAAATTCGAACTGGATCACCCCCTACGGGGACAACAAATGCAAGTGGAGGGTTAAACTCGGCCACTTTCAACTAAAAATGCGCTATAACTCGAAAACAATACAAGATAGACGCATAGTTTCTATTAAAGTCGAATAGGAAGTCGTATATGCACTCTATCGAACGGCTATGTTGCTATGACCTTGGATGACCCCTAACTCACCAAATCACCCAATTTTTTGCATTTTTTGTCGCCTTTCGTATCTTTGTAGTGGGTCAACGTAGAGATTTCAAATTTGGTATAGGTCGATTATAGCTAGTCCCAGCAAACGAACTACAAACCGTCTCTGAAAGGGCATGGTTATGGTCACGCGACCTATTTAAATTCTTAGTCCCCCTAGAATATCTCCGGAACGGCTAAAGATAGCTTCTCGGTGAAAATAAATAGCAGTGCTGGTCGGGCCAAAGCCAAGCCAGCAATCTCAATCAATTAGCTTTTACAATAGGCTATCTGCTAACTCCGATGGACCGCGTAACGCTGCTTCGTGTAAAATCGACCATATTTCATTGCCCACCAAGTATAATTACCAGGCAACGAACGTCGGTTGATAGCAAAATGCTATGCGAACCGAGAAATGTCGTTTATTACCACATATCTGAACGAAAATGCTCAAACTCTACTTGGTTGATTTGTTTAGCCCGCTCGGCAAACTTGCCGGAAGGGTTATATATTTTGCTTGCGTTAATTTCTTCTTTTTTTCTTTATTTTTTTACTATAAGCAAAGCTATCTCAGTATCTACTGTACCGATTTTCACGATCTTTTCACCAAATGTAAGGTACTTGCGTGAATTTTCTTGATCAGGTCCAGTTTTTCCGATTCCTCAAGGTATGTTGCCATCGCAACCAATTTTGTGTCGTACCGGACTTGTTCGCTTGGAGCTGAAGAATCCCAGGATCCACTGGACCGATTTTCACAATCTTTGCACCATATGGTAGGTATTGAATGGCAGATGTTCAATCTGACCTTCTTTTTCCGATATCTTAAGGGATGTTGCCATGGCAACCAATTTATTGGCAAAAATGAGCCAAAATTACCTACCCCCTGCACTTATCGCTCTGTAATTCTGACACAGAATGGGCTATCGCTATCTCAATGTGCGTGTTAACAGCGCAAATGATGCCTCTAAATCGTGTTGAAATTTCCTGAAATTGGTCCAGTAACTTCAGAGTTGATAGGGCTTATTTGTGAACGAGAGATACGACACGGCCAAAAAACTGGTGCATACGGACATACTGGACCGATTTTCGCAATCTTTTCACCACATGAAAGCGCTCTATGTGTAGATGATTGATCTGTACCTCATTTTTCAATTTTTCTAGGACGTTGTCATGGCAATCAAATAATGTTGCAAAAATGTTATCAACGTCGACTGATACCACTTGCATTCGTTGCACTAGTGCAATATCATGGTCTAGCTGTGCGCGTTAACAGCGGAGATGATGGGGCTACATCGTCTGAAAATCTGGTGAACATTTGCCTGGTAACTCCAGAGATGACAGGGCTTATTTGCGTACATCTGGTATGACACGGCCAAAAACTGGCGTATATTATCTAATATCTCAGGATATACTGGACCGATTTTCGCAACCTTTTCAGCGCATGAAAGTGCTTTACATGCAGATGATGGATCTGTACCTTATTTTCCAATTTGTCAAGGGACGTTGTCAGGACAACCAAATAATATTACCATAATGAAGGCAAACTGATACTATGTGCATTGTTTGCACGTTTGCCAGATGGTAGCACGGTTATGGTTCGCTACTACTTGCTAGGGGGCGACACTGTGGTGCCGAGCGGGCTATACGCTAAGCTTTGCCATGCATTTCTAGTTGTCTACATGTTACACAAGCAAGTTTGCAACAACATGGTGACAAATCAAACCGATGAAGCTTAGGCCTTAGTGTACGGCAGCACTAGCATTGACCGTCGAAGGTGTGATAATCAGTAGTCCGTCGTCGAGGACACAGTTGATTGCAAATCACCGAGTGCCATGGAGATTTTTTCTAACTCCACAGTTGTGCATACAAAAAATGGGTCACGTCAGCAAAACCACACCCCTTTTAGGGGTGATTTGTCATCCTTTGGCAAGACTTAATATAGTCTTCCTTTGTACAAAATTTGAGAGCTCTAGCTTCAGCCATTCCTGAGATATGGATGGGGCCCCAAAAATCTAAAACGTGAAACGTGACGTAACTACGATCATTTCAGGGACGGTTTGTCGTCTGGCGGCTGGGACTAGTGAAGGATTTCGGATCGTTCTGGTGAAGGCACCGCCGGTAGCGGAAATGGAAGTAGGCACAAGTGGTGTCACACGTACACTAAAGTCACTAATGTTGGCTATATCCGGTGTGTCGCTATCACCCACTGTCGTTCCAGATACATTCGGGTAGCCAGAAGGTATATCAATGTTTAGTGGTGGGTGAGGAGGCTGAGTGGGCTGAACCTCAGAGCCAGCCTCTAGGCCGGTCAACAACGTTGATCCAAAACGTATTTCAACATCCGCATTCACATCTGGGTTTGACGCGGCACCTACCGATCCGAGCATCTGGGGAGAACTAGCGATCGGGCCCTCAGGGTAGCCCCCATTAACCCCGCTGTGTCTAGGTGTGAAGGACTTGCCCCAGCTATGTCAGTTGTAGAGCTACGACTCATCACAATGACAGGGACTAGCTCCCCAGAGCCTTCAATCTCCAAGGTTGAGGGACCAGGGACCCCCAAACCTGAATCCCCAGGCTCAACCTCAGCTAAGACATGTGAACGCAATTCCATCTTATACGGTGTTAGGCTATGTCGCTATACTAGGCTAGGGTCCTACCTAAAAAGGAAAGACGACGTAGGCTAGTATATACCGAGAATTAACGCAAGATCGCAGTCAACAATCAAGTAGGCCTAGACTCGCAACGTGCTAGGCCCATATGCAACCAAAGAGTTCGACAATACAAGGAAACGTGGGGGTAGCCCCAAAAATTTATCAAACTTTTATGATCAGATAGCCAACTCATCTCACACAGTTGGCCAGATGAGGAGGAGTGATGTCGGACTGCTTGGCAGCTGTAGAGCATGCAGGGACAGTGTCAACAATGACTGCTGGTCACCCCAGCTCCCACCTCCTCGTAGAAACGCCACTGGTTGTCAACACTAAAAGAGTTCTCAAGGTCACAGGCAGTCACGTTCACTTCAAAAGTGGTAGTGTCTTGAAAACGGTCTTAGAAAAAAGACCTTGAAACAACAGTCCACAAACAGAACGTGCATGCCGTACGGCCATTTAATATAGGAGCAACTGCTATGACCTTAGGTGTAAGTTGTCAAGGTCATTCATCGATTGAAAGCTTTTTTCTATACTGACATACGCGTCATGCGGTCACTTTTCCACAGCAAATCGAGCTTCTTGCCGAGTTTGTTTGTCGAAAGACCGACCTGCATTTGTCGCCCCCGTATGAGGTGACCCCGTTTGAATTTCGCCGTGATCTTTGGCGTCAGAAAACTAGAGTCGCTGCATGGGCTGTCGTGTGGCATTATTTGCGTGATGCTGCGTTTAGCCATTTTGATACAATACCGGAGTGTGACAGACATACAGCTGGACAATACATACGCAGACACACGACGACGGCATATACCGCGCTAGCATAGCGTCGCGCGGTAAAAACCGAGTAGGCCCAATTATTGCATGCACAGTACGACAGTGCTCAATGCTCCCCCTATAGCTAACGTAAACGAGAGCGTTGATCGCCGCCTGGTCCACCAGTGGAGTTAGTATACAGGGTGCGCCAATAAAAAACAATCCCCTATCAAAAATGCTGTATTTCAGCCATGGTAGTACGAATTTGCGCCAAACTTTCAGACTTTGTATGCGAATATTCACGCAACATATCCTGCAAATTTTATTGAAATAACTGATATAGTTCCTTGGATACAGCAGTTTAAACTTTAAAGTTCACTTTTTCAAGTGAACATGCAGTCGCACATGGAATATGGACGAATAACAAATCAAATTTTTCACAGCTTTTCATCCAATTCAAATGTTTTAATCATGAATGTCAGATGCTCATAGATCACTCTGTATTTAAACAGATTGTTCTCAATGTCAGTGCCCACCAGTTGCAGCAACACACGATCAAAGTCTGTTGCAAAATGATACAATTGCCTTGTCAGTGAACTCGTGAAGCAGATCATTCTGTATCGTCGACAAAACGGTCTTTTTTCTCGGCCTTACTTGGCCAGCTTTGGCATGTGTCTTTGATAGTGTCCCAGCATAGTACCTCACACATGGTAATCTATTGGCACATCCATATGGTGCACTTTCTCTTATTTTTACATCAGAATTGAAGTTTAGTTACTGGTTCACTTACAAAACTGTACTTTTAAGTTAAAATGGTTGTAATTTCTAAACCACAGCAAATATTGTAACGAAATTTGCTATGTATATGACGCGAATCCTCCTCTGGGAAACCTGTAAATTTGGTGAAAAAATCTGTTACAGTAACTGAGATAATGAATTTTTCCTAACAGATTGATTTTATTGGCGCACCCTGTATAACGTTCGCTATAGGGGGGAAATGCAATACTGCTAGGCCGGGCGGGCTACACACGAGGCTTTGTCGCGCATTTCTAGTTTGGTCTTGATTAGTTATTGTTAGTCCCTCCCTGGTAATAGCGTGTTCGAAATACGGCTGAGGTCAAAAGATGAAAGTGAACTATAATGCACTAACGCTAGGCCTAAAGCCGCGTGTGTCTGCGCGTCACTTAGTCGGGTGGGGTGCGTTAGCTTATCATTTACGTTGTTAGGTTAAGTTCAGACTACAATCGACACTACGCAGAGACTGTCGACTGCGTATATACGCGGCCATCGTTATGGTCGTCGTATATAGCCAATAGCCTAGTATTTACATGTTGTAAAACGCAGTCAGTCCGCGGGATCGAGTCCTGTAGATTAATGACACCCTGCGCGGCGGCGCTATCGCTAACTCGGTCTCGTGGCGTGCCGTGTACGTGAAACTAATTTCACAGCTAGCCTGCTGCAGTGCAGTCTGCCGGCGACAGCCGTGTGTACGTTACACGTGTGTACACCAGGCAGGCTACAGTACGCGTACGGCAGCAGGCAGAATTGCACTCGACGACCGACCGACCGACCGGGTCGACATCATTTTGATGAAATCGTAGCTGCGACAGAGCGCTAATGAGTCCAATAAAGTCGACGGAACACGCCCAGTCTCTTACCCCCCACCCCACCACCCCGGTGCACTGCATGGGGCCCGTGGGCGGATTATGTACAAATAATGGCTCATTATCCGCGACGCTA
>Ga0209782_1001729_pt1 | contig 11703 bp, 8 predicted proteins | sample WorMetmaBAHAMAS1_FD_187390 | JGI IMG/M metagenome (GOLD analysis project Ga0209782, IMG submission 187390) | Marine gutless worms symbiont microbial communities from Max Planck institute for Marine Microbiology, Germany - Inanidrilus... | ecosystem: Host-associated > Annelida > Digestive system >... | reverse complement strand
GGGGGATTCTGGGCAAATAGGTGAAATATAACCAAAAAATTTTTTATTTACACCCCTTTTTAAGCAACTCACCTACAGGTCAGAACGCTCACCATATTTTCACACTTGATGGCTCAACTGACGCAGAATCATGCAATGGTCAGCCTTTTGGCTTTGGTTGATATTGCAGCCCATTTAGGGGATCAAATTGTCCAAAAACCCATTTTTGGCATTTTCCAGCCAAACACGCCAAATATTGAAATGTTCATACTATAAAACTACTGCATCGATCATAACCAAATTTTGCAGAGTGATAGAGACCCCAAGTACTCACTGTAGGTGGCCCAAATATGCCAGAAACAAATCCAAGATGGCGGTCAGTCATCATCTTAAAAAATCGAAAAATCTTAATATCTAAGCAACCGATTGACCGATTTTGACGAAATTTGGCATGCTGATGCGCCTCGACCCTCTGGACCCAGTTAGCCAATAAAGTTTTGCGATTTCAAAAATCCAAGATGGCAGCATGGCAATTTGGAAAATCGAAAAATTGCATTCTCTGCCACGGATGGACCAGTTTTGATAAAATTTGGCATGGTGATGTGCCTCAATCCTCCAGACCTCCTCAGCATATAAGATTTTATGCTTTTAAAAGTTCAACATGGTGGCCAATTGCTATCTGGAAAATATAAAAAAAAAACATGATGCATAATTGCCCTCCCTAGTCTAAGTGCTATAAAATGTACTGTTATTGATAATAAAACAGCAAATATAAATGATAAAAACTGCAGTTTATCTATCGTGTTAACAGCCACTGATCAAGTACTGCAAAAATCATAAAAAGGTAATATTACTTCACATCACGTTGACATTTAGACAACGTGATTGTCGCGCGGTCCATCGTTGACGCCTATACTGATGAATGTAGACATTACGTCAGTCAAATCCAATATAGAATCACCTTTTTTGATTTTTGCAGTTTTTGATCTGTGGCTGTTAACATAACATATAAACTGCAGCTTTAATCATTTATATTTGCTGTTTTATTATCAATAACAGTAATCATTTATTGTCAATAACAGTGACTGAGTGGCCCTGGGATACTCCCTGCAAGCTGTCCTGGCAAGTCTAGGCAGTGTAGCCGTCACGCATTGCTGATGCAATGTTAAGCTTAAACCATCATTTCTGTGTATCTGGACACATCCATAAAAATAACATAGATTAAATATTGGGCATTTCCCTATTGCTACACCCTAACATATTAGAAGTTGACGCCTATACTGATGAATGTAGACATTACGTCAGTCAAATCCAATATAGAAACAGTTCATCATGATGACCCATTGCAGGAAACAAACTGCATGATTGACCTGAAATGGTTACCATTTGCTGCACCACCAGCATGGATGTCATAACAAATGACAAGCCACTTTTGAAAGTGATAAAGCTAAGTTATTTGCCAATAAATTTCAGCCCAAATCGCCAGCACAGCAAGCAATGCTTGAGGCGAGTTATTCCTGTGAACTTGAACCGCGAACCCCGCAGTAAGTCTTAACTAACCAAGACTCCGTTTGGAGGGGATAGGTTCGTGTGGGTGGGCCAATTGAACCATCTTTTGTAGTGAGATGCACAAAAAATAAAGATATTAGACAAACTTTTAGCTCTCACAAACAGCTACAAATTATCTGGCCACTGTGTGCAATGGTTTAGCTACAGATGTTAACGAGCTAATACCGATGGACCGCGCGACACTGTCATGTGCACAATCAACCATCACACTGTACCCCGAGAGCATACACAGGTTGCAAACACCAAAAACTCACTTAGGGTCATTGGCAATCATACCATTCAATAGGCCATATGATTTCCTACTGATCTTACAATGTAACTGTCTCTAACTTGCACCGTTTCCAAGATATTGTCGTTTATTTCCCAAAATTTAAAGACATCACGTGACCATGACCACGCAACTTAATGGGACAATTTGTCATCGCAAGCTAACACGTCACATGGCCAGTGGTGTAAAAATCTGAAGTCTCTAGCTTTAGCCATTCCTGAGATATGAATGAAGCCCCCACCCCCAAAAAAAAGAAATTAAAAATGGTCATGTGATGTAATAACGTCCCTTTCATGGACACAGCATACGCTCATTCGTATGCTAAGACATGCTATGATCAACCTGTGTACAAAATTTGAAGTATCGACATTCACCCACTATTAAGATACAAAAGGTACCCAATGCAAAATATAGAAAATGGGGTGGTTTGGGGGTTACACGTACCCGTAGGTCATCGGCAACATAACCATTCGATAGAGCGCGTAGACTTTCTATTCTACATTAGAATCTACATCTTTAACATCAGAAAACAGGGCCTCTGAAGTTACGACCATAAGGCGCTATACAAATATGTGTATTATTATTATTATTGTCTGTTTAGAGTCCCCAGTCTATCGTGTCGCATTATTTGCGTGATTCTATATTTAGCTGTTTTGAGACAATACCGGCTTGTGACAGACAGACTGACAGATACAACGACGACATATTATGCACTAGCATAGTGCTGTGCGGTAAAAATTGATCGATTAATGTTTAATGCCCCAGTCGACACAATATAGGTCATTTTAGAGACATTCATCTCGTTCAATCTCTTGGCTAGTACTGAGCTACATCCATACACAAGGACGGAGATCTTCTGTCTATCACGCACAAACGGCGACTGCATGTAAGCAGTTCTGTCATAGCTGACTAGACGCAGGAAAATGACAGCCTAACGAATGATACAGCGACACAACATCTAGCACCTTCACGTAACACCGTCACCACACAACAGCAGCCAAACTGCAGGCAAGTGGTGGCAAGCGGTACCAAGAAATCACCGCTGTCAACAAAAATCCTCTACAAATAGCACAAAGGCTGTTGAGATTTATACAATACCACAAAGCAACCGGCAACAGATCGACTAATATTCGATATGCACCTGTAGTGCCATCAGCAACAAATACCAATGAAATACTTCCACAATAAGGTCATACATAACAGGCAAAACAAAAAGGAAAATGTAACCAGGATGCCAATTTACGATAAAAGAAATTATTTACAGTTTATCAGATTCTATAAAGAACAAAAATGACTAATTACACAAAAAAATCTAGTAACGATAATAATATTCCGGTACATTTGCAATATCTAGGAAACGTGCAAAAGTTGGCCAGTGAGTGAGACGGCAAGCGCAATGATATGCAGTTCAATGATTGGTGCTGAGGTCTTTAGCAGTGTGAAACAAAGTCGACAACTCTTCGAGAAACGTCTCGTAGCGAAACGCAATACGGATGTCCGGAATATTTGTCCGAGACATGTCGTTACCGGCTACGCCTTCTTTCATGTAATCTTGGCCAAGCCAAAACTGCTTCATCTGCGAAGAAACAACACAGAAAATCTAAAGTTATCAATGCATATCACGATTCATCAATAGTTCAATGCTCAACATTCAAATTAAGGACGACAAGTTCTATTAAGTTTCATTAGATTATAATACAATTACCACTTCCATTCAACGGCTGTTTTTCCAGATAAACCTGAGTCCTACTCCTCTACAAGTTTGCAAAAAGAACCTCTGGAATTCAAATACCATAGCTGATTTTTTTATGGGGCAGATGTCTGTGACGTCCACTTGAGTCCAGTTGGATGAAGTCATTAGTTGGCTGTCTGGCCACCGCCATGCTAGCGGCATCTTGTCTGACCGTGGAGTAGACGGCAGACACATATAGCACACATGCACGTCATGCAGCACGTGTTATTTTTACTGAGGTCTGAAGAAGTACCATGATTTATTGGACATTTTTCTTTTGTTTAATTAAATGTTTAAAGTATATCACAGTACTGTTAATCTTGCTTGTCGCAATGTCGTTCCTGCCGTCAGTGTCAAATCACTGAAAGAAAGAAAAACGGAGTATTGACCCTAACCACTAGTAGCCTTACCACAAAGTGACGCATGTCCCGCTATCTTATCAACAAATGAGTCATCTTGTTTTGTATTAATTTTGAACATTCACATTATGTCAACAATACACAATATATAAAGTGGTTTAATGGACGTATTTACCACGTATACAACATCATTTTTCAGGTTCCAATTATTGCTTCAGTTTTTAGCACAAGATGTAATATATACATCTCGCGCTTATGCTACGATGTCAGTGTCCGTCTGTCTGTGACGCAAGTGCATTGTTGTCACGGAGGATGCCGGGAAGAGGGGAGGGGTCATCTCGCACTATGCTAGCCACTGGTAGGCCCTCTTGTTGTTTCACCAGTGAGGTTTTCCAGAGCCACTACGGGTGTGGCAGCATCTCTTGAAAGTGAAACTTTGTGACGTGGTGGTTTTACAATCACTCCCATCACTAAGCCGATGGCATCAGAAAAACATAACGACAGTCAAACCTCGTGCGGAAACCCGCTCATGATGACACTGTTGCGCGCCAGCTCACACATGTCGGCACTGCTCAGTTTCCACACCTGAGCTGCAATACTGTATTCCTCCATCAGCGGCTCCTAGAACACCGACGATGCACAATTTGTGCTGTAAGTTTTTCAGCCACATAGGTAAGAAGTCTCTGCAGCCGACACATCGGACAGCGGCCAGCTAAGACACGTTGCAATGCTGGCCATAAAATGACCTTGTTACTGCTTCCTTGTGACATGTTAGGGTAAGGGCCTGGGGCGGGAATGTCCAATCGCACACCATGGAACCTTTTCTGGAGGGTGCACTGCAACATCTCTATGGGCAATGATGATAAGCACGAGTCAGCGCGACATTACTCAGTTTACGCAGTGTTACTCTTGTTGTGCAATGATGGTACACAATAACGATAAAACAGTACAGATAATTACATTACATTACATAGAAATTATTTAAAGTCGCCTATGGTTAAAAACTGCTAAACGACTGTCCGACTGTCCGGTGTAAGCACTGGAGGTAAGTAATAATTATAATTATACACGACAAACAGTTCATTCTATGAGAAAGTCACGTGCAACAAATATCACATTAACAAATTTCTTTCCATACGGTAATAAAAACATCAAAACATAGCCATGGTGTTCAGATTAACTGCCTGTGATTTGCGAGTAAGTTGAAACAGACCTTTGTGAAATGAAACTGAAGAGGATCGTCTGTCGACAGAGAGACAAGCAGGCCTCGAGCAAAGAACTCACTCAACGGATTACGATGATAACTCAGAAACAACGAGTTGTTGCCAAGTGGCGACATAGCCACACCAATTTGTGCAATGTAGTAGAGATACTGAAGAACTGGGCTCTGTAACATACACACACATTCTTCATATTTCATACTGCAAAGCCAGAAGCAAATACACGTGCTCATGTTGTGAAATTACTGTCAGCATTCATCACAGCTGTTACCATTATGACAACTGTTTTCTTCTTATACTGAATATGTTTATAGACTGAGAACAGTTTTAAATCAGACCGGAAACTGTCAAACGATTGTTTGGATTGTGAAGACTATCAGGAAACATTTTCAAGGCCATCACATGAAGGACCAACAACCAAATATCAACCAAAGTACACGTCAGCATAAACTAAAAAAATACAGGACAAAAGTCAACTGAAAAATTAACTGTTCAATGACAAACACATAGTTTAGCTTAAAGCTTGTACAGAAAACAAATCCTCGTATGCAGAATACAAGATTCGATGCTGGACCTTTCGTAACAGCAAGCCGTGGTTGATGTTCTGTCCGGTCATGAAGCCCGACACTAGATGATGAACAGGACCAGCCTCACCGCAATGAGGACGAAGCACCAGAGGATTCAAGCCACGAGAGCTGGACACAGACACGTCAACGTTCTCAAACATACACTACCAGATGGTCTGCCACATACAGTGTACATCAAAATCACGGTGCCACTACATTCTTGCATGTAACTTCGCCAAATGCCAACCAATTTTTAAAATTCTTTCACTAACTCAGTAAGTAATAATTAAAACAATTAAACAGTTAAAAACTTGCCAGCTTAAAACCTAGTGTAATGACAACTGCAGAGTCATAGCTCTAGAACAGCAAAAAATCAAAATAACTGCTAAATTATAATCACAAAACATGTGTGCTGTGACATTTAAATCTGTAAATTACCAGATATAAATGTAAAACCCAGTGCATAGTTCTGACATTCCAAATCTGCTCTACTCCATATGCTTAACTGGTGGCTCTCACAACAGCGTAACCACTACCGTGCTACACTGTGATCATTTACAGCCATTGAAAGTAGTAACAGACTGCGACTTCTCACTCAGAAGTAGTAATCACGTGATTCAAGATGGTGGCCATAGACTATCTAATTTTTGTTAAATAAAAAATCTATGTTTTGGATATTTTTTTAGCTATTTTTCCTCACATTACTCCACGAAACGTTTTCGTTGACAAGTTCAGCTATGTGCTATTGCAAGACTGCTAATATTCTTAGCAGGATTAAATCAACTCACAAGCTTATGATACAACATGCACCATCAGGTCGTTTACATGTGATACCATTGCAGACTTGCCTGTTTAGATTTTCCAGCTATGCCTAATATCTCTCTATCTTTCTCAACATGATTATGTAATTTGGCAAAGACGTTCAATACTATAATATATTTGTCACAAACGTTCTTCAATGGTTTTTTTACATCTGTTGGCCATAAGAACTTCTTTTTCACTGTCTTCAATGCAACGAAAAAGACGCAGTCATTTAGATATATAGTAGTTGAAAAGTAAAGAAGAAAAGATTATATGATGTTCCGACTCTTCCAATAAGATACGCATCATTCCAGGTACACAAAGCAGACAGAAGTTCAGCATTGTGGAATAGTGTAGCATTGTTCTGGTACCAAGACATTAGCTATGAACAGTTAAACTGACTATTAGAAATACTGATATTTGTGAGTTAGTTTACTACACTGTATAGTGCTTTCTTACTATTTATTTGCCACTATATATTGTAACTGTATTAGCTATAAGCAGCTGTAATGGACAACAGTAGGTTAGAATGCCGAGAACTGAGCAGTTTACCAGCGCAGCTGATTCAACACGGTGAGGTTGGCGTACATGTAGTACAAGTAGTATGCATACGGCGGGTTTTCATCACTCAGCCACTGCTCGGGCACGGCAACGTCGTTGTGGAACATTATGTGTTCCAGCTTCGACTCGTCATCAACCGAGTCAAACCCGGTCACCTTCCAACGTCAACGTCAGAAACACAGTGTAGACAATTACTCTTTAAATGTTCACTGACAGCACATACGATACCTAATATAGTACTAACGACCTGGTAATATCATTACTCAACACTGATTCTAATTAGTACTCGGATCGGTGACTGTCTTCAGGCGGGTATACCACTTGATAAGTAACCATGCCAACTAGATCAACTCAGCCTTGCAACCCTCCGGGAGTTGCTAACTTAAGTACTAGCCGTAATTGGCTGGGGTAAAAGCGAGAATGTCACCTCTGCCAGGTGGCAGATAACACTGATCCCATTGGAGTGAGGCATGTTTACTTACTTAGTTTACTCAGTTTTCTCAGTCCCACAGCAGCACTTTTATGGTAAGAGTTACCAGTAGCATGCTTCTCGCAGCACTGCTGAGAGCGGCTTATGACAGGAAAATTGTAGAACCATAGCATGCGATGAGAAAAACTGCTATTTGCCACACGGCAGCAACTCGGCAATTATCAAATGCTTATCACAATGCTGAGAGAATGCAATGTGCATCTGTTTCACTTTCACAGTTTGAACCCTGAACTACATTGGTGATTTTTCTGCTTTCGACATACTAACCACTTCCGAGTCAACACTTGCCAAGCCGGTTAAACACCCACACATGCTCAATTTTGTTTAACGACTTTTCCACCCAGATTTGTTCAAAGTTGGGCCAAGCCCCTAAAACGAACTTTTAAGGACAACTGGGCCAGGTTATTATTCAGGCCAGATACCCTTCCCGTCTCCTGACTAAAAGGATGAAATCGCTGAAGGACTACAGTAAAACATAATAAATAAATTAAAGGCATCAGTTATGTTTGTCACCATAAACATCAATCGGTGAAAACAGAAACAAATACTGGCTAAAATAAGCAGTGTCCAATAAATTATTAAATTTAAATTATTATTAAACTATTATAGAAATAACTGAAAATGGTTCAATTACAAGGTTAAAGAAAACCAATAACTGAAGGAATTTAAGTGCAATATGTTTACAGATGCAATAAAACGTTAATGCTTATTCTGTCCAAAATGTATAAAGTCAAAAATGACAATAATAAACAAATATAAAATATATATAGACATTTTACCAATAGCATTGATTAAACTTATAAGTGGCAAATACAGCCACAAACTGACTTACATAATAGAGAAAGCAGTGAAGTTCCGGGTGGCTGGCAGGGTCATTGGTCACTTCAAACAATGGTAAGAAGAGGTTGTCAATGATCTGCTGAAAGCTCGTCACCAAACCAGTCAACTTGTACACATCACTAGCATTCACATCACACTGCAGCATGGCAGCATCACCAGCAGCTCAGTAAATACTTTCAAGCCTATCCGGAATCTTATACATCACACACTCTGCCAGTAAATTTGTTACATGGCTATCAAAACTTCTAATAAGTAACAGCAATGCAGCGTTTGCTTATTACGTCTGCATTATTCAAAATTAATAATGGAACTATATTCAATTTCTATTTGGACAACCTGCTTTGTCTCGTGTCGAAGGTGGCACGTTGCAAATGCACACACTGATTGACTGAAAGCAATACAAGTGTACGTAGAACAGCTTACAAGAGGCGTGGCACTTGTATTAGCCAACGAACGTTGTCCGAATAAACATGGTGCTTGATGGTCCACTGTGCCAGCTTGTCCCACTCATCATATGAACGCCCATAGATCGACAGTCGATACTCGGCATTCTGGTATTTGCTGTCCTCCAAGTCGTACATCACCTCCTGACCATCGCCACATGACAACAAAGTGAAGACAGATATTGACAACTGACAACACCACACACACACACACAGCCATTTGATTCCCCCTTTGTCCGAGACTACCCGGGTGTGCCGGTACCAGAAGAGACATTCACCCACTCACACCTGAAACGTGTTGTGGGAGTTCGTCATCATTCTGGATTTTATGAGGTATGTGGGAGATAAGAGAGACAAGTGCACCAATGATCCGATTGAACGCCACCCTATCCATCGATGACAATAGCAGATGAATGGGAGAATATCACACCCTGATGACCATCAGTTACTTCAGCAAAATGGTTATGTACATGCATGTATGTAAGCAACATAGCTTTATTTCATAACACGGCGGAAACAAGTCCAATGACTGTTTTGCTGCGGTTGACCCAGTCATACGAGAGATCTGACACATCTTATAATTAATCAAATTAATCAACTCTTGTCTTCCAGAACAGGGAATTAGTTAGTCAACAGTAACAGTAAATTTTAGAAACATATGCACCATAAATTCATCTATGTCAGATAAATTATTAAGTAGCAATGCTAGAATGAGCCAGAAATACTGAAACATTTAACATTTCGGGAAGATAAGCCATCCACTTCCAAAATAAAAATGCCATAGTTCATTCACATCCATCCACTGAACATGAAATCTGAATATCAATTTATCAATTTTTCCACCAGTAATTTTTCAAAAACTTTTGAGGTGGTATTAGCACAGAATAAGCACAATATGAATTGCAATACTGTAGTAAAAACCATTATTCGATTTATCTGTCATTATATTTTCTGAATGGTTTTCGTATCACACAACAACAATCCAGATAATAATAAGGCGAGAAACTACTTGCAAGTGTTGTTGTCAAGACCTACACAGTATCGATTAATCGAGTCAAAACATTATAACCAACCTTCAGTAATTCAGCAAAATACTGCCCTTCCATGAAGTTATCTGTCTTGATGAATATTTCTCGAAGTCGACTTTCGCCGACCGGATTGTACTTAGCATTGAACTTGTCAAATCGATGAAATGTGTTTCGATCCTAACAATAACAGAACACTGAAAAATGTGACACAGCCAGAGTACGTGCATAACACACAACACTGAATACACATTCTATCATAAAACACACACACACACACATTGAAGTAAGAAATTAATATCATCATCAATTCTGTTGTTAATGTGGAAAAATAGATGATTTTCCACATACAGTAGACATTCTATGTAGTGGCTATCACTTTTTCAACAACTGACAGTACACCATTGGCTTTTCCACAAAAGTTTGGCTTACCTAACTGATTGACGATTACACAGGTATTAATCATTACTAAACTATACGACCAATGAACACCAGAATATTCCCTACAAAACCTAACGGTTGCAATTTTGTGGACTGTGGGCAAAAGATTTTATGATTTGTATGGTGTTTGTACTGACATTATGTAACTTGCCATAGAATATGTAATGTCAGTTGAAAATTGTCTACTGTACAATAGCGCTTATGCAAATTACACAACCATAATATTCAAAACAAGAGCTCCAAAATTTAAAGGTGCAAAGATTAAAATCATGAAACCAAAGACATACCGCATGCACATCGAGCATGTCAACATTCAGATCGTAAGCTGTAATGCGGAGACTTTCAAACACCTGAAAATGACATTCCACATGAGCTACAAAGCCATCAGTGAGATAGGCGACTGAAAAATACACCAGAACTATATCTTAAGCTGAAGTGACTAACTGGAAGGAAAATTAATAAATTTCACAAAAGTCCAAAGAAGAAAAAATTTCTTGAGAAGACAAGACTAGGAAGAGCCACAATGTAAATCTACATATTGCTGGTTTAATTCAACTGGTCACACTGGCAACTGATCACACTACAGTTTAGGCTTTATGATAACGAGACGTGAATTCACAACTAGCACTTATTAAAGCACATGAATGAAATTTAGCTTTACCTCTAGCCTCATACTGAATTCTCATGTGACAGGCAGCATCAGTCATTTAACAATCCTTTCACATATCCTCATTTATCTCAGATTTTAGAGCTGCCCACGTGACAAAAGTTTGTCACAGATATTCACAGCATGCAGCTGGATTGGGTTTTGTCACATTTGGTGCATTTCACTGCACATAGCCTAGATTTAGTTGTGTTTATCTGTGTGTATTTTGTGTTTTATTTTCATACTGCATATATGTTGTGTTATTATCAGCACAGTGGGGTGGACCTAGTGGGATTGAAGCCCAGTCCTCAGGACCTCTCTTCCTTCAGTGCTTTGACACTGTTGGTTGGGTCTTTTGACCCATAAAACCCATCCCAGATATGACCTATAATGTGTTTGGTGGGACGTTGCTCAACTCAACACAGCATGCAGCCGTCCGTGCTCACCTGTTTCAGCGACATTGGCCCAATGCTGCGGTCCTTGCAAACGACGTCGTCCAGGTGAACTCTCATCTTCTTCTTGATGAAGCGCAGCAGATGCTTCTGATTCATACAAGACGCAGCGTGTACGTGAGTGTCAACCTACAATTCATCGTGCAATGAACATACCTGACGAGCTATTCATCATCGTCACAGTTACTTCATGTTTCGCCATTCCGTCGATCTGCTTTAATACAAAAGTAACATGTCTTTATAAGACTAATACTTGCAAAGCAAAGAACACTCCACAGACACACTGCTAAAGTGGTCCATATATATATATA
>Ga0209782_1001728_pt1 | contig 11703 bp, 5 predicted proteins | sample WorMetmaBAHAMAS1_FD_187390 | JGI IMG/M metagenome (GOLD analysis project Ga0209782, IMG submission 187390) | Marine gutless worms symbiont microbial communities from Max Planck institute for Marine Microbiology, Germany - Inanidrilus... | ecosystem: Host-associated > Annelida > Digestive system >... | reverse complement strand
TTAATTGACGAACTGCCGGTGGAAAAACGACATCTGAGTAAATTGATCATTATCTGCCGGATTTAATGCCAGATTAAATTAACGGGAGATTAATTTGCTGTGGAAAAACCGGACCTAAGATTCGTCTGACAAATCGAATGGCCTTCTAGCAGTAAACAATGTAATCCAATCTTAACAGACAGTAGTGACGTCATGGGACACGTTTCACCAAATCCGAAACCAGTTTCAAATTCGTAAATCTGGCGGACTTTTTCACTGCATATAAAACTGGTTCAGCCATGTAACAGAACGCCCATTGAGATATGGCCCCAGGATGTGTTATCCACGAGACTGGCGCAGAATCTGATGTCTACAATTACTGTGCTACATTTAGTATTGACCGAGTTTAGGTTAAACGTCAAACAACTAGACACAGAATTGATCATCTTGCAGACACTTTTTACAGCCACCATCTCTTCACCTGAGTACCATACGTGCTTCACATTTTTAAACGAAAAATAAAATGTTATAATACACATATTTTTCACACAAATAGAAATATAACACGTTCTTAAAATATGTCACTAACAGTAAAAATGTGTTAAAATATGCATATTTTTCTCAGAAATAGCATACGTTTCGAGAGGCAAGTGTGTGGTGTGCATGACATACGCAGTGTGACGGTCCAGTAGAAGAACTGTTTGACAAGTGCGAGCCACGCGCAGTCGGGTGGCACAGCAGCGGACTCAATGAAGTCGACTTGGCTGGTCGTGTGTGGGTCGAGCGAGGCCAACACCGCCCCGCGACCTACACACCGCTGGACCGCCTCGTACCATGTCGACACTGGGTCTGAGGCGTAGATCACGAGGCAAGACTGGTCATGCGCCACCACCGCCGAGTATGAGTACCAGTACAACGCCTTCGTGCAATTACCAGCTGTCAATCATCCACTACTGGGCTGCATAGCCTGCATGCACTGCATAGATGTGAGCAAACTAAACTTAACACAACAAAAGCACAACACCGAAAACCGCAAAATATCTACATCGTGTACTAATACAAAACACACAAAGCTTGGCTAATAGCAAGACGTAACGTAAAGCTAAACCAACAGTCAACTATAACAAAGTGTTCACTTGTGTGTGTGTGTGTGTGTGTCATTGTATACACAAGTGTCATCACACAACAGTTCTGATAAACTCACTTCACTTGGTTGTGGCTAAATTCCATGGGAGCAGTTTCCTTGTAACTTTTTTCGAAACTTCCCTATAGCAAGTACATAACATGTCACTAACGTCCTTATGAGGAAACTGCTAATGTAAAATGTCGGCTTTACCAGATGGATCATACCTTCAAAAGGTGGTCCACATTTAACGTAGAAGAGCAGCAGTAAACAATTACAGCACATACAGAACGGAAGTTGAAACAGTGACTGTCTCACAGACCTTGCACACTGCGGTACTGGCACATGTAAGGCAGCCAGCTGTACCAGAGACATTGCTTCAACACCGCTTTACCACCGACATCACGACAAACACACGCACTCCACGACCTCGCAGCGTCGGCGCTGACTGCGTCCAGTACAGACAACGCTGCCACAGTCACAGCACAGCACACCGGCCGCCGCTCAACACACGCAAGTTTGGTCTCAGGCCTGACCAGGCTGGGAACTAAGGTCGGGTTGCACCATCCATACTTAACTTAAGTAGTCCTTAAATCTCTAATTAACTCGGACTTAAGTGGAAATTAGTACAAAACGCGTTGCACCATCGCCACTTAACTGCTAATTGAATAGAGACATAATTGGTGATTTACTGACTAGGCCTACTTAACGTTAAGTGGCCATTAGCTAAGTGACGATTTAAGTGAGGTTGGTGCAACCCGCCCTAAGACAACTCACATCTACGTCATAACTCAGTCCAACACTGTACTTAAATCCATAGTTAGCATTTAAGGTGCGTTCACATATCTCATCTCATCTGATAATCCATCAGCATTATGCTTAAGCTTATATAACAAGCTTTTTAACAAAACTTTCAGACATCCGACAGCATTTGATTTACAATTTTTGTGATTTTAATCTTTTTAACTGACTACTGGAGTGCATACACAGTGTCCCAGAAAAAAACACAACATTATTTCATCCTATTTCTGTAACCACTGGAAATTTCGAGGCTAAAATTTACATAGCAATACTATCAACATTTACACACACTATGTAGTTTTCATTCACAAATCTTTCATTTGTAAAATTAAACAACGTTGTAAAAGTAAAATTTGTTAACATCAAGAGACTAGATGAAAACTGCAATAAAAGCACTGTTTACATATTCATTGAGTTTCCATTAACCCAGGTGTACACTGCAAGTTGCTGCTGCTGCTATCAATCATTCAAGGTCATAGGTCAAGGACAATGCTTAGAGTGACCAAACACGCTGAGTGTAGAGCAGATATGTACTAACGACATTTGACTCCATTCCTAGTTAGACGGTCAAGGTGAGGCATGCAGCATGGCATAGACAGACGAGGCTGGCAACAGTGTCCAGCACGTGTGGGCGTGGTAATGTGACCTCGATGCTCAACTGAGAGCAGTTTGTGAAGATGTTGATCTGCTGCTGCTGCTGCTATACTTACTACTGGAGTCTCCATCGACCCACGTCCAGTCCAAGTTGCTGCTGCTGGCATCGACCGGCTGAGACTGCGCGCCAAGCCAGAGATGACGGTCCTTGAGCAGTCCTTGTTGATCATCACCGACGTAGCTCCAGAACTTCCGTTCGTGGTCCAGAGTTCGAAGTACCAGCAGTGAGTAGTTGCCATCGAGACCTCTGCAGTGGTCGATGCTGCCATTGAAACTAGACTGACTGTAGTCCGTCACGTAGCAGTGATGTGTCGGGTCCTTCAACGGTAGAGATGCACGCATTTACACGTGTAAACGTGCACACACGATAACACGTCATGTACACGTTTACAAAATCACACGATAGCCTATGTGAAAGTGCTGGTAATGACAAAGTTTACTAACCCTAACCCTAACCCTAACCCTAGGTGACATTCCTGCTACAACTGAACGAATGAACTCCAGTGACGATAGTAAGTCACATGTAACTTAACTTTTCTGATTATTGACAATTATTACTAGTTTACATTACATCTTATTTTTGTGTAATTTTACGGCGTTGCTTCAGAGGCTTATCTGCCCTGCAATTGCCAATGAGCCGACAACTGATATGATGTTTTTATCTTCAACGTCGTGATTATATACTCTGTCGGTTTCATGTACAATAAATGAATGAATGAAATGAATGAATAGTCGTTACCTACATCTACTATGACATCTTACCTGGTTATATCACCTGTTATCTCACCTGGTGCGGCTGCAGCTCTGTTGAATCCACAGATGTCGCACCTGTCTGGTCGAGATGCTTCTGATCAGCAGTGAGTGGATTTAGCAGACTAATTGTCCATGAAAACTCCAAACTCTCAACGTCTCCAGCTGATTCTTGAAGCAACAAGCTAGTGACTTGAGAACCATCTGCATTTCGTTGGTAATGGCTACACTCATGTTAACATTTAGTAAACGTTTACATGGTTTAATGTTTACAAAATTACACAGTAGATGCATGCCTCCGTACATGTACCTGGTAGCATCGTGTGTAGAGTTGACACCGGAGTCCAGTGAATGGCTGTAGACAGCTACAGCGGAATGATGCACAGTGGTCCGGAGGCTGACATGACTTCACTACATCTTCACATGTTCCGCCGTTCATACACGCGTCCTTGGTGCAGTCCAACTCTGTACACGTGGCATGCTGCTGTCTCAGTCATTCAATTATAGCAGCACATTACATCACAAGAAGCTCAGCAGATGCTGAGCTAGCGCGACATGTGAGCCACTGGACACAGAGATTACTGCACAACTCCACATTTTTCCATATTCCACTCATTTTCCACAGTAGAATTCGGGATTACTGTCACTCAGTTTGTGCATGCAGGTTGCCAAGACACCGATCTATCCTGTAGTTTTTAGCACAACATGCAATATATGCAATGCATGTTCATAGCATACTCATGACATGCACATACTGCTAAAAAACCCTTCCAATGGCCTAAGTAAGCTAAAATTTCAAGCTCGATTATGGCAATAGACTAGTTTTACAGACTAATATCTGGGTATGACTACTGAAATAAATCAAATTACAGTTTTCACTGAAACACTGCGAGTGAAGAGCCAGACAACGTCTTCAGACCGACAGCTCCAGAGTCAAGCTTCACCGGTAAATTAACGGAGAATATGGGAATGCCGTCTCATATTTTAAAGGAGGGATGGGTGCCATTCCCCCAACTTCTTGGCAATGTGAAGGGGAACATTTATAGCTGCATAAAAAAATTACCAAAAATTATCATAAACGATACCTCAACCATGTTCTTTAAGCTCAAAATGCACTGAATGTGTTTGCGGCCGGGGCTCCACTCAGGTCCCACAAGGACAGCTTACAACCTACATCATCAAATGTGTTCGACGGGCACAGGTGCACATTTTTAATAGCATTACATTCACAATTCACATATGCCGATTAATTTGTCTACATTCATTTCAATGTACATGCAGTCAGCAACTGTGCCTACTTCAGAATAATCTGATTATTTGTATATCAAAATAACATTAACTTTCTTTAAGTTGCTTACTCTCTCATTTTATTTTAGCTCCACTGTGTGTAAAGTTGCATTTTTACCGGTTGCTATTACAATAAACGAATATAAATATATTAATGTTAGAGTTACTAGTAGATCACTCGTAGTAGATAGATACCGGTCTGACAGGTGGCTCCTATGTACATTGGTAGACACATGCAGACGAACGTGTTGTCAACAAGTTTGTTATGACACGTTCCGTCATTTTGACACGGTGAACTGTCACACGGCAAGTCTGCAGTACACACCACCAACTACCCACTGTGTTGAATTTGTAACAACACGTTTTTGAAATGTTTTTTTCTAAATTTTATTCCACAGTAAAAACATGTCTAGCCGTAGATGGAGCAGACTGCGACAGATGTTGTAATGTAACATGGTTTGTGTGCTGGTCACGTGGGTTCACTGTGCAAAAACGGCTGAACCGATCGAGATGCCATGACTTGTGTGGGGTAAAGGAACCAGGTGTTAGATGGGCGTCCAAATTCCCCAATGTAGAGACTCTTGAGAGGAGGGGCTTGAGCCACGCACCCCTTGCGTGATGCACTCATCCAGTCTTAGTGCCTGCCATCCTAACAAATCTTAAAATCAGCTTGTGACATTCTCTAGTTGCCTTCATGATTTTCAGTTTTATCTAATCTCTACATTTAATTATTGTGCATTATATCTGTCCGTTTTCTCTGACATTTAGATTACGACAATCTGTCACGCCCCTGTCTTCACACAACCAGTCTTCGTCTTGTTTAGCCCGTCCAGCCTTCTTGTCACAGTTTGTTTATTTACAAACCAATTATCTCAGAAAGTACCAGACCGATCATCACCAAATTGTCAGCATTATTAGATCTATGGCAGAAGGTGACTGACCTGACATTCGTTTTCCAACTGCTTTAGGGACGTAGCTACAATACCAATTGTGTGGCAGAATCTGCAAAACGGGCCTACCACACCTTCATTCACTTACCGGTGCCGTGTTTGGCTTACAGAGGGAACCCTATGTCTGCCATGTGCTCCCAAATGTCTGTGAAAGGCTTGGTGGCGTTCAGGCAGGGGGCTTACAAATGGGAGCTCTGTAGGCAGTCTGTGCTCAAACCTGCATTTTGTACACTACTAGTCGCGTTTTTCTTGCACGTGTAGTAGTGCTGGTCCCCGCAATCCTCGTCTCTGAAGCCGTCCTCGCTGTAACAGACACATCTGTGTGTCTGGCTGACATTCGCCGACCACTTGCGATATGTCGAAGGGTTGTCATCGTACCATTCATACTCGGTGTTGGTCTTGTACAGCCCCAACCAGTAGCTCTTTGTATCCAGATCAGTTCTGTGTATGTCAACAGCAACACACAACGTTCACTCACACACTGCACTAGTTAGCCGATGTGTGCGTAGTCATCAGTGGCATTGGTGACTCTGTGTCTCTGGAATCTGTGTGTCTGCACTCTAAAGACGGCTTGAGCTATCAACACTAAACTTAGTACATATATACTCTATGGCACGACCTCTGCATGCACTGACCCTGAGGTCAAAAGTTAAAGGGTCAAGGTCACAAGGTTATGTAGTGTGCTGTCGACATGGGTATGCATGTCAATATGACTGCTTAGGTTTATAGTTAAATGTAAAATAAGAAGTAGCTCAAAGTCACATATATTATTATACAGTATATATACACGAGTTACCTTAGTTTCCTTACTTCAGTCGCCCACCTGCTGTAGCCTATCTCCAGTGCTTGGTGTCTGACGGATGCTTTCATGACAATTTTAAACGTTTTTATTTTTTTCTACCACATTAACATTATTTTGACCAATGAGTGACTCACGAGATATTGATGACGAAGTTCATCTCTGGCTGGTCAGTGATGCTAGCGAGGTCAGCATTCAAGTCCTGACATTCTTGGCGAGCTCTGTTTTGATTGAGTTCACTCGTTGACACGTAGAAGCAGCTGTCAGTGGCGCTGTAGTGATGCCAGTCCGCAGCACACGCACCTGCACCTAACAGACTGAAACCTTGGGCCAAACGTTCAAATAGTTAGGGTTAGTAGGATCAGGTTTAAGGTTATGCGCTGGACTCTCTGGCACAGAGGTGCATGACACGCTGAACGTTTGGCCAAAATTTCCAACCCACCTACACCGTACGACTCTCATTTCAACCGTGTGGCTTGGTGGTGTAACAGTTAGGGCACTGGACCTGCAACACAAAGGTCCTCAGTTTGCGACTCCGTACGTAACGACCTTAGATAAATTATTATTGTTCACGTGCATGTCACCCAGCAGTATGGCTAATTTGGTACCAGTCGCAGGACAGTGATGCCCATGCTGCCATGCAGCTGGAAAGGTATTCTGTATAGCTATAGTGTTGTACTGGCCGTGCATCAAAGATTTAAGTGGTCTATGTAAATGCGGGCTCAATGGAAGGGTGATAAACACCCACACAGACACACAGACCCAGGTGGCACGAGCATTTAGGCCTACGCATATAAGACTTTAGTGGAGATTATTCCCACAATCGTTGCACAGTTATTAGTTGTTACTTAGGCCTATAGGCTAGGCAGGGGCGTCTATCCTAGGGGGTTTGGGAGAGCAATCTCCCACATTATTCAAAGTGCTGGGGGGTTAACCGAATGGCCCTTTTTAACTATTTTGTGCGCTTGGATCGTCAGAAAGTTGCGTAAGAAGTGAAGTGTGGTTTACTGTGTCGCATGTGGGGGTTGATCTCCCACCCACAGTGGGGGTTAGACGCTAGTTGAAAAGTTCAACTGTAAATGATCTGGCTTAGGCCTAGGTACTAGGCAGACGAGGCTTATGACTAGGCTAGTTAGACGTCCCTGCCTATAGAGCCTATGTGTTGTGTTAATTCAGCTGCCTATTTCCTACTGTCCTATGTGTCAGCTTATTGATTTGTTACCTACTTGCAATTGCTGTGTTTGTCGGCAGCACATTGGTGTGATAGCGGTAGGCCTAAATGACGTTATGACGTAATTTCACTTAGCGGCCGGCCATCTTCACACTGGCGACAAAATTATTAATAGCCTATGGGCCTAACAGTAACACTACTGTAAGCACAGGCTGCTATTCTACATTTTAGCCCATTAATAACTGAATAGACCAACTAACTCGACGAAACGCGATGCAGCATAGCTGACAGTATCGTAAATATCAATGAAACCCACAGTAAATTCATCGTCTTCAACCTGCAGGCCTATTTACTTTGAACGTTACATTCACTCGTCCGACCCACTTTCACGTAGATAGATCGCTTAAATAACAAAACTTATATTTAATTTTCTATTCGTCTTCCATGACGTCATGATGTCCGTCATAGAATAACTAAGCATGGAGTATTTAAATCAGTGGTAAGCTGGTGGTGGGGAGGTGCGCATGTAAACGTTACTACAAAATTACACGTTAGTGTACACAAATATGGCGACAAGATGAAATTTAGTTATAAAATGGAGAATAGTTTAAAAGCAGTCAATAACGACGTAACATTTCTGCAACTTATTGCAAAATTAATCGATGAATGTACTTTGTTAAAAGCTGCCGAACTGACGTCACGGGCAGCTGGTGGCCGTTACTCACCAAATGGTAACTGAAAACCATTTGATTTTTTACTTACCTCCATATTCGTGTAAACGTGATTTCGTGGACACGTTTACAGAATTACACGATTGGCGCATCCCTAGCTACGCAGTGTTTTAGTGTTGTGCAGATCTGTAAATCAATAGAACAGCAAATCACTTATTTTCAAAATTCAAACATAACGGTTTCGAGATAAAACAGTGGCTAAATCACACAATTAAAACAAACTTACCTGTACGAAGTATTCGTAATAAAACGTTTGCTGATGTTAACGATAGAGTTATATCGAGTATGTCAATACTGGTAGTTGCTACATTCAATCAGCTGAACACCTACAGTATTTCCGGATTCTGGCCTCACGTACTTAAGTAGTAAGAATTACAGCACTAGTAGGCGCCTAACTGCGTGACGAAACGGCGAAAATGTGGGGGATAATTTACTTCCTTAAGTATTCGTACTTTATTCTTACCATTAAATTACTCTTGAATGTTCACACGGTTCGGATCGCTATACAAGTTGTTGTGGAGTGTGACAGATCATGCCACATGTCACCAGAGGTGGTTCTAATGGGGCAGCCTCCCAGTCATAATAGGTCTGGCTCCCCACAGCCCTCCGATGAAATTTTTGGTGAGTGTAATTGGGCATCTGTGATAAAAATTTAGGGATTATATGTTGGTTATATGTCAAAAACTGCATATTTGTACACATGACTGACAAAATTCCCCCGTCTTTTGCAGACTCCTGCCCCTCACTGACACCCTCCCCAAAGGTGCCCCCATCCAAAGTGTAGGTGCTAGACCGGCCCTGCATGCCACAGGTGTAACAAAAGGAATATACTCCATCAAACGCAAGTGCTTATGCAAGGGTGACGTCACACAGTGGGTGTGGCAGGTTACCACTTGCACCAGGGCTAACCGCAGGATTCACACAAAACCGATGATAATTATTAAGACACCCCTCCCTCCCCAGTATGGGGGTCTGGGAGTTAGCGCCCAAAAATGTTTTTTAAATATTTTGCCACTGCTATTGACGTTCTCTGCTTGTGGTTGACATATCCCCGACCGCACTGATTATTATTATTATTATTTTCTGTGCTCAGTCCAGTCCAGTGGTCCTTGCAATTGTTTAATTCGATGATGACGTTTAAACCTGTTGATTTTGGTGTCACTCCAACAGACCTAATTATCATCACACAGTACAAGTAAGTAAACAGAACTGAAATCTCAAAGTAATTTGGGAAGCGGATGCGTCGATTGAATACTGTACGCGAATACTATCTTTTTGTGGAGAAAAACAGAATTTACAATGTATTCATCAAATATTAATGGGGTTTACAGGCAAGTAAATAAACATAATATCCAGCAAGCAAGCATAATTATGTGTGTGTGTCGATATGTGTGTCAGCTGTTTAGAACCAAAACTGCAATTTTTTTGGCGATATATTTAGTTCAGTGTGAAAATGGGAGTGATACAATGAACGGTTAAGTTACATCTGAAGGAGTGTTCACATCTCATCTCATCTCATCTGAGTTCAGCTAAAATGAGTGTGCTGTGAACGCTCCTTGGCATTAGATCTAAGACGCTTCAATGCCATGACCCAATTCAACAGTTTATGATCATTCAGTTTAACACAAATATAAGGTCGGTGTCTTGCAGCTGGCACTACGGTAATTTGCAGCAAGTCTTTCACAGCAGTAGATGACAGACTAGCTCGTTATTGTGATTCTCTAGTTGACTATCAGTCAGTGTTTCTCTGGTACTATCTGACCAATCCAGTCGAGATACGGTGCATTGCCGCTAGCAATCTACAGCACACCGACCACAATCAACACACAACAACTTGACAAACACAAGCAGACCTGCTAACCCACGCCACAACTGAACGACCTTGACCTTTGACCTCAGGGTCAATGCACTGTCATGCACTGTATGTTTACCAAGTTTGGTGTTGATAGCTCAAGCCGTTTTTCCTTTTAGAGCATGGACACACAGACAACACACAAAGCCACAATGCCACTGATCAGCCTACCCACGTATCAGCTACTGCTGGCGCAGGTAATTATAATATGATACAATACCAAAGATAAACATGCAGTCAACAAAATATCGCGAGGTGAAGTGATATGGCCCCCGCTGATAGCATTTGGATGCAGAAATGGCCTACCATGCTGCCCCCTTTCGAATGCATTTGAAATGGTGATGAGCATATAACAGGACAGACATACGGATCAAAGCATTGCTTTATCCCTCGCTACTGTAGAGCACGGCATACAGAACTGACGATAGCCAGCTTAATCTACTGCAGTGAAGAAAAAAAAACGAAAAAGTTAAAACAAAAAATGACATGCTGAGAAGAAATGGTCGAGTGAAGAGATCTGTGAAGTGAGTCATGAAGGACGAAGAGTTTCTTCTACATTGTTTAACTGAGGTTAGGTTATTGTTGATCTATTAACAAGCTCCACCTACATTTCCATATTCAGCAGATAATTATGCAACTGGGTCACCCACAACCAGGATTTTCTAACCAGAGTCCAAGGCTGGTTGAAAGTGATTAAATGCTGGTGGGAGGAGACTGGCAATGATGCAGACTCTGCACATTTTCTTTGAGATTATTTTGCATAATTTACTTTATTGTACATGTGTGGACGGCTATAGTGATAAATATCACAGTGAAAGTAATGTTACCGGTGCGGTGATGACTTCAGCGACGTCGTACGAATGATTCTCTCTGTAACAACAGACAAAAATCACTGACATAAACATTCGTCATGCTGACATTCAGAAATGCCGTGGAGCGTTCGAACGCTGATGGGCGCATTAACAGTGGCAATGATCAGGCTACACCTGGTATAAATTTGGTGGTTTTTGATCAGTATATTCAGAGTTCACGCGAATCAACTGTGTATAACAGGCGTCAATCAGCACTTGGATTAGTCTATCTACATTTGCTAGGTGGCAACACAGCTATGTTTTGCTACTACTTGCTAGGGGGCGAAACTGTGGTGCCGAGTGGGCTATACACTAGGTTTTGCCATGCATTTCTAGTTTGTTTACATATTCATGCCACACCACCACTTTCCTTGCATAGAATAATTCATGTGACCTCGTATACCAGCCAGACCTACTAGAATCTACCAGAGTCTGACTGCAATGATTAATATACCAGTCATGTGACTATCATGTTTACATACCAAACACTTACAAGCCACGCCCTGCTAGGTCACCAAAAACGCTACTTTATGCTTATTGCTATGGTAACTCATACTGGATCACACAGTGTTACCTGCCACCCGATTTCCGCTCAGTTCCATAGTCTTACCAGATAATTTTATATATAATTACATAATTATTATAAACTGACACAGTCTGCTGCTGGAAATTATTCACTCAAATTAAATTAAACAATATAATTAATTGATTAATTAATTAATTAACAACATACCTGATGTACTGTGCAACCTCGT
>Ga0209782_1001727_pt1 | contig 11705 bp, 5 predicted proteins | sample WorMetmaBAHAMAS1_FD_187390 | JGI IMG/M metagenome (GOLD analysis project Ga0209782, IMG submission 187390) | Marine gutless worms symbiont microbial communities from Max Planck institute for Marine Microbiology, Germany - Inanidrilus... | ecosystem: Host-associated > Annelida > Digestive system >... | reverse complement strand
AAAACTAAAACATGCTGACCAGTTTACCTGTAGCTTGGCTCTCCAAGATCTGCATCTTTCTCTTCTGGTTATTTTCAGCATGACGTGGTACTGCATACAACATGCAAACTCGTATACAAGTTATGAACTGAACGAGTATGCCAATAGCAATTACTCACCATTAATACATAACTGGCCTGGGATGAGACTAGGATAAAACCAGATGGGCACTCAGTACAGTGCATACCTCTAGCAAGAAAGAATACTTCTCACATATCAACAACGTAGAAGGAAGCCGCTAAGTGTAATTCTACACACTGAGAATTTGGTGTACCTCGATAACAGCACTAGACAGGAAGGTCCCAGTTACTACCAATATGGATAACTACAGCTATGGATTTACAGCGTTTACATACACAGACTGAAACAAGAAAACAGCACATACACACTATCTGCACGATATTACACTATACAAGGTCAAAAAAAAGGTCAAAGGCCGAAGATATTATAGTGCGCTTAAAAGCTCAAATAAATGAGCTTAATCTACCGCACTTGCCAACTGAACCGTTTGACCAGGGCAAATGAGTGTAAATATCTTGCCCAAGGATATTACGCGGAGAACGCAGAGGCAGGGAATCGAACCCACAACCTTGCAGTTGGCTCCTTCTGCAAGCTTCGGGCCGACACTCTACCAACTACGCTACCGCGCCACTTGCACAAGAAGGTCCTCTTGAGTTTAGTTGATTGATTGGTTGAAGTTTAACGTCCCCTTTCAGCAAAAGAGTAGGCTATATCAGGGACAAAGGCCTTGGGTGGAGATTGAGTTCTTCCCAGTGAAGGACGGCCAACGATATACTAACTTCCCACCTTGCCGCCTTTTGTTCAGCAGCGACCCAGTAAAGGGAACGGTTAGGGGGGGCTCACTTAAGTTATTACGCTAGCGCCAACAACAGGTAAAAAACAATTCTACCACTACAAAGCAAACACAAACTATAACAACACAAACAAACATGCATCTTTAACTAAACATACAGAGAACGAAAAATAAACTTTAAAAACTAAACCCAGGTTTAGTCGCCTCCTACGACATCCAGCCTGGATACAGAGCGAGTCTATTCTGGTAGAAGTGGATAAGTAGGGAAGAAAATAGGTAAAGATGAAAGTCAGAAAGGAAGGTAAGTAACGAACGAACAAACAATTTAGATGGCGCCCAAATCAATAATGAACCAGGGGCGCATTACTCAACTCAGCCTTGCATCCCTCCGGGGTCGCTAAATCGAGTACCAGCCTTAATTGGCTGGGGTAAAGGCGGGAATGTCACCACTGCCGGGTGGCAGGTAACACTGTGTGATCCCATATGGCACGTGAGTTCCCGTAGCGGTGAGGCAGGTTGCTTGCTAACTGCTATACGCTGTTACCGGAGCCCGCACGGGGCGTCCTCTTGAGTACACTGGTCCAAGTTCCTGTTACATGGATATGCCAGACACTGTTCTACTCTTACCTGTTTAATTCCTTAAGCAGATGCATCAAATACAATTACACTTCAATTGAAACAGACCTATTTCAATGTCGTCTGGAAGACCAACAGCACTGCAAGAGGCACAATCACCCATTTGTGGCTGCTCTGCAAACACCAGTTATAACCGAAAAACCCTCCACGACCCTCCACAGTAAATGCAATATAGGCTGTTTAAATTGATTCGAAAATTGAAACAACGCCCACAAGGGGGTAAAAACAATTCTACCACTACAAACCAAACACAAAATAGAACGACAAAATCAAACATGCATCCTTTAACTAAACATACACAAAACTCAAAATAAACTTTAAAAAAGTAAACCCAGGTTTAGTCGCCATCTACGACATCTGGCACTAAAAACACTCAAAAACAGTCCACAGTTTTCTGCCCAGCCCACCGTTTTATTCTACTTTTAATTTCACACAAATTAAGTCTTAATTACCGTTAGAGGTACCAGCATGATGAGACCCATGAAAGTCGTTTGGTGAGTCTGGTTCAACATCAGTGTCGTGTTCACTCTGTGCATCTGCCTCTGTATCCTCATCACCTAATTGAAACATACCAATAATGTTATCAATGGAAAAAAACTGTAAACCTGCACAATCAGCACTAGGAGCAAGTGAACGTTTTACAGCTGTTTTCACTGGTTTTGTAGGGGTGGGCCAATTTCTTCCATAAAGCAGGGATGCTGAAACAGCCCATATATTAATGATAATGGTAAAAATATTAATATTCACCTTTCTAACGTGCAATAAGTCGGTATAGTTGTAGGGGTGGGCCAATTTCTTCCATAAAGCAGGGATGCTGAAACAGCCCATATATTAATGATAATGGTAAAAAAATTAATATTCACCTTTCTAACGTGCAATAAGTCGGTATAGGTTCGAATGTAGTAGATCTTAACGTCCACTTAACATATTATAGGTCATTTCAGCGACATTTTACACGCCAGATGACCTAACGAACTTTGTCAAAAGCACTTACTGAAAATGGTTAGTTGTCTAGCACAGGCCCAATCCCACAAGACTCGTCCCGTCACGTTACAATCATAGCAGAAACATACGAGGTACAATAATCCACCCAAAACATATCTACACACATGCACCGCAGTGAAACGGCCCAGTGCCGTGGGACGTAGAACAGTCAACCTAACCAATTCAGCACACTGCACACTGCTTATACAACTGTGCAGCAGCAGCAAAACACTACAGAATGCCACATAATAATATAACTAAGCAGTATGGTAACTGTTCCCTGTAACTCCAGACCAGGATCCACTTCCAGTGCCTCAATACAGAGGAAGATCCTCTCAAGGACAAATGACCAACAATAAACACAGATTCATCGGCAAGGTAAGAGAAAGCTGGCAATCACTAATCTACACACAGGTCCTCTTAACCACCCCCGCACACGATCCACTTCCAGTGCCACACTACAGAGGAAGGTCCTCTCAAGGACAAATGAGCAATAATACACACAGATTCATCGGCAAGGTAAGAGAAAGCTGGCGATCACTCATCTACACACAGGTCCTCTTAACCGCCCCGCCCCCCCCACACACGATCCACTTCCAGTGCCTCACTACAGAGGAAGGTCCTCTCAAGGACAAATGAGCAAGAATACACACAGATTCATAGGCAAGGGAAGAGAAAGCTGGCGATCACTCATCTACACACAGGTCCTCTTAACCACCCCCTCTTAACCACCCCCCACACACACGATCCACTTCCAGTGCCACACTAGAGAGGAAGGTCCTCTCAAGGACAAATGAGCAATAATACACACAGCTTCATCGGCAAGGTAAGAGAAAGCTGGCGATCACTCATCTACACACAGGTCCTCTTAACCACCCCCCACACATATACTACAGAATGACACAATAATATAACCAAGTAGTATGGCAACTGTTCCTTTTAACTCCAGACCAGCATAACAGCTCAGATGTGGCCATGTGGAGGTTGAGGGGCACAATAATTCCATATTCTATAAAAATGAACCAAGAGACAATTCAAAATCACAATAAACTTCAGACAATCAGTGTCCTAGTTCTTGTGATCATGCACAGTCTGCTACAAGGCCCCCAGTTGGTGGTCAGTTTTCCCATTCAATAAACTGTGGTAGGGGATTAGACAGCTAAGTAACAGTGTGTTAGCAGAACAGGACGCTGGTACACTGGTCATGCTATGGCATGACTGGTCATGCTATGGCATGACCAGTGTACCAGTAAGTTCTAGTTACTGTTGAAGGTACCAGCATGACGAGACTCAGGAAAGTTGTTTGGTGAGTCTGATTCAACATCCGTGTCTTGTTCACTCTGTGCATCTGCCTCTGCATCCTCATCACCTAATTGAGACATACCAATAATGTTAACAATGGAAAAACTGTAAACACAGTACAACTGTCATAGTAATAAACACTATGGTAAAAAAAGCATACAATGCAAATACACCAGCACAATCAGCACTAGGAGCAAATGAAAGAGCCACATTAATAATAATGGTAAAAAAGTATGGCAAAAAATGAAATATTAACATTTCTAACGTGCACTGTAAGTCGGTAGTTTAACGTCCCACTTTACATATTATAAGGTCATTTTAAGGGACGACATTTTTAAATGTCAGATGACCCAGCCAACAGTGTCAAAGCACTTACGGAAAATCGGTTGAGTCAGGTTTTACATCCCACTCCACGCAATAGGTCATTTCGGAGATGCCCTTCCCAGCCAATCTCTTGGCTAGTACGGAGAAAACAAAATAAAAAACCAGGAGTAATCACGAAACTATACAATAAACCTAGGCTGAAATTATAACTAAATCTATACACAAAAATAACCATGGATCAGGAACACAAAATAAACTAAAACGCCCTGGTTTGGTCGCCTCTTATGACCTCTGGCCAGGAAACAGAGCGGGTCTATTCTCAAAGGAAAAGTAAAGTAAGGGAGAAGACAAGTAGGAAAAGGGTAAAGAGAAAAAGGATAAGTGGGGAAGCAAACGATGTAAACAAGCAAACAATCTACATAGCGCCGAAATCAACAAATGAATCAAGGGTGCACGAAGCCCATACAGGGAACTTAAGGAAAAATGATTAGTTGTCTAGTACAGGCCCAATCCCACAAGACTCGCCCCGCTATGTTACAATAACGCTACAATAAAACAAAAAAAACATACAATAAACCCCCAAAACACATATCTACACACATGCATCTAAACACAGTGAAACGGGCCCAGTGCCATGAGCTGCAGTACAGTCAATCTAACCAATCCTGCACAGTGTACATTGCTTAGACAACTGTGCAGCAGCACAAAACACGACAGAATGCCACAGAATAATATGACTAATCAATCATTATGATAACTGTTCCCTCTAACTACAGACCAGCATAACAACTCAGACGTGGCCATGTGGAGGTTGAGGGGCACAATAATTCCATATTCTATAAATATGTACTAAGAGACAACTCAAAATCATATGCTTTTCCTGGCAGCAAAACAATGAATGTTTTTCTCACAATAATTACATTGTATCTATTGAAAAACATCACAGTTTAAAATGGTTATTATGAACACAGTAACATACAATTATCGTCATCCAGGATGATTTCGTCCAGTGACTTTCCTCGGTATGCGGCAACATTGCCACTTTCCATTGCCAGGAGAATTCTGCTGACTTTGGCCATCTCGATTGAATCTTGTGGTAGTCTGTAGTAGTTCCTATGGACAAAAAGGTCGTGGCCCATGAAGGCTGCCAGCATGTCAAGTTCATTCTTTCGAAGGTTCATAATTTGTGACATAGTTGCAACATGTTTTCTTAGCCGTGTAGATGTAAGCAGCTCAGGCTTCACAGTTCCACTCTTGCTTGCATATGTTCTGAGACAATCATGGCTGCGTAAACAGTTGTTTGACCAAGGTTGTGCAAAGATATATGGATTGCTCTCTGGAACACCAACTTCAGCCCTAGTATGCATCAATGCATCTAACTGCTTCTCAAGGTCTTCTGTCAGTAAAATGGGCACTGTTCTACCACGCTTACCCATGATACTGATTTTGCAAAATTTGTTCAAAAGTTTCTTTTCGAACTCTGACAATCCCTCAACCAAATTGTCATTCTGGTTCCGAATCCGCGCAGAATAGTCAGACATCAAGAGTCTCTGTGCCTCCCCACTTCGACGTCTGTTAAACAATACCAATTGGGCTAAGCTAACGCCAGTCAAGGTCGTCCAGTCTTTCATTGTGACCTCATTCTGAAGATTTCTCATTGCTTCACTTGCTGCAGTGCGAAGGTATGTCTGCAATTTCTGCACATCATCTGCAAGTGGAAGCATATTCGAGCCTGACTGATGCTTATGCTGTTGTGTCATCGTTCTGAGCGCATGGCTAGAAACTTTTTTGGCCCACTGCATCTTGTAGAGATCAATGAACCCATCTACACCTTCTCTCTGTGCACTGTTATTACGTTTGATGGCATCAGATTTCAATATGTTGGCACAATCATGAAGTGAGTGTCCAAGTTTCAGTGGCAATGACGGCACCTTATACAGACGAGTCATATCATCAAAGCCTGAAACCATCCGTACTGCTTGAACTACAACTTCAAACTTGGATGCAGCTATACAATCAGACAACTGACGTACACTGCCATCCAGTGTACGCACAACATTGAGAACTCTTCCCAACTGCCTCAACTTTTGGCTGATATATTGGTGTCGGTGAGTGACATGTCCATGTTGAAAATGTAAATTATTTCCATAGCTCACAATCAAGACATCGTTCCTGACAGCCAGTGCCACCTTTCCATCATTCATGCGCTGAAGTATGTCCTGCTTTAAGCCTTCTGAAGCAACCCCTGTTCCTCCAAAAAGGAGGTGCCCACCATAACGATGGCGGCAACGCTGTTGACTGCTGTCACTTGGTTTATGTTTGCACATTTTCACATGCTTCCACAGATCACGTGCTAGAAACAATGCAAGACAATACTCACAAGGTTTGAATTCTTCAGCACTGCATTCCTTACTTGGTCGTCTCATTGGAACAAGGCTGCCGGTTTTAGTCTTGTATACCTCGGAATTGTGCTTATATGATCCTAAGCGCTGCAACTTCTCAAGAAGAAGCTTTCTTTGTGAACTTCCAATGGGGTACATGTCAACCTCTGTAACTTCTGGCTCATCTCTGTGTTTGGCTAGCAAGTGTTTGGGTAACTTAGAGACACCTTTGGTGCAAAATGGACAAAAATATTTTTTGTCCCATTTTCTCTTATACATCCTGACACCAACTTTCACATTATGACTATGCTCTACAGTGATGACAGAATGCCTATTTGGTGTCGCATGCATTTCAGACGCATCAGTGTCTATTACAGACTCACTGTCGGCTATTGTGGGAGTATGCCCAACCGATGTCGAATGGGTTTCAGACCCATCAGCTACAATCCTACCATCTGTTACCACTTCAGAATGACTAACTGCTATCAAATGCCTTCCAGATACATCACAGCCTGCAACAGACACAGTGTCTGCTATCGCGGCAGAATGCCGAACCAGTGCACTTATTTGTGGGGTTCTAGAATTCACAGTTTTCTCTGTCAACAATTCTGAGGAATCTTGGACTTTGGAAATTTCTTCGCACTCACTGACAGACAGAGATATAATATTATCATCGCTAGAAATCTCAACAGAGTCGTTATCACTGTCACTGAATTCTGTGTCTGGTACATAGTCTGGATCCTTGTCAAGTGCAGCTTCTTCTGCGTCGTTCTCACTGTCACTATTGTGCAGACTGTTTCTTGTTAGTTCCGTCACCAGCAAATGGTTGAAAGCAGAATCACACTGCCCAACTGTGGGTGAACACACTGCAGATCCACCAGTGACTGAAAGCACTTCCGAATGTCTAACTGGTGTTGCAGCCATTTTAGATGCATCAGTACCTGCTACAGACCCACTGTTGGCTATTGCTGGAGTATGCTCAAATAATGTCGAATGGGTCTCAGACATGTCGGCTACAGTCCTATCGTCTGCTACCACTTCAGAATGACTAACAGCTATCAAATGCCTTCCAGATGCGTCAGAGCCTGCTACAGACACACTGTCTGCTACCGCAGAAGAATGTCTAATCGATGCACTAATTTCTGAGTCTGGTATATAGTCTGAATTCTTGTCAAGTTCAGCTTCTTCTGTATCTTTGTCACTGTCACGATTATGCAGACTGTTTCTCATTAGTTCCATCCACAGCAAATGGTTAAAAGCAGAATCACACTGCCCAACTGAGGGTGAACACTTTGCAGACCCATCAGTTACTGCAATCACTTCTGGATGCCTAAATGTTGTTGCAGGCATTTTAGATGCATCAGTATCTGCTACAGATCCACTGCTGGCTATTGTTGGAGAATACCCAACTGATGTCAAATGGGACTTAGACCCATCGGCTACAGTCCTATCATCTGGTACCACTTCGGAATGACTAATTGCTATCAAATGCCTTCCAGATGCATCAGAATGTCGAACGGATGCACTAGTTTGTGGTATTTCAAAATCGTTTTTTTCTGTCAAAAATTTTGATAAATCCTCAACATTGAAAATGTCTTCTTCCGACTCACTGACAGACGGAGGTACAATGCTGTCATGGCTGGAAATTATTGAGTCATTATCACTGTGACTGAATTCTGTGTCTTGTACGTAGTCTGGATTCTTGTCAAGTTCAGCTTCTTCTGCATCTTTCTCACTGTCACGACTGTGCAGACTGTTTCTTGTTAGTTCCATCACCAGCAAATGGTTGAAAGCAGAATCACACTTCCTAACTGTGGGTGAACACACTGCAGATCCACCAGTGACTGCAATCACTTCCGAATGCCTAACTAAATGCATTCCAGACACTTCAGCTGGATTCACGCCATCAGCCAACTCTTCCGAATGCCCAATTAGCGCCAAGTGGTCGGAGCTTCCATCTACAGTCCTGCTACCAGCGATCACTTCAAAATGTCCAACTGGTGTTGACTGCGCTCCAGACGCTTCACAATCTGTGATCACTTCCAAATGCCCAACTGGTGTGGAATGCATTCCAGACGCTTCAGTTGGATTCACGCCCTCATCCATCTCTTCCGAATTCCCAATTAGCACCAAATGGTCGGAGCCTCCAGCTACAGTCCTGATATTACCGATCACTTCCAAATGCCCAACTGGTGTTGACTGTGTTCCAGACACATCACAATCTGTGATGACTTCCGAATGCCCAACTGGTGTGGAATGCATTCCAGACGCTTCAGTTGGATTCACGCCCTCATCCATCTCTTCCGAATTCCCAATTAGCACCAAATGGTCGGAGACTCCAGCTACAATCCTGCTATCAGCGATCACTTCCAAATGCCCAACTGGTGTTGACTGTGTTCCAGACACTTCACAATCTGTGATCACTTCCAAATGCCCAACTGGTGTGGAATGCATTCCAGACGCTTCAGTTGGATTCACGCCCTCACCCATCTCTTCCGAATGTCCAATTAGCGCCAAATGGTCGTAGCCTCCATCTACAGTCCTGCTACCAGCGATCACTTCAAAATGTCCAACTGGTGTTGACTGCGCTCCAGCCAGACACTTCACAATGTGTGATCACTTCCAAATGCCCAACTGGTGTGGAATGCATTCCAGACGCTTCAGTTGGATTCACGCCCTCACCCATCTCTTCCGAATGTCCAATTAGCGCCAAATGGTCGGAGCCTCCAGCTACAGTCCTGATGTCACCGATCACTTCCAAATGCCCAACTGGTGTTGAATGCATCTGCGAAGCCACAGAAACAGTTACAGGTGCACCGTCTGTTGTGTATGGTTTGATCATATGTGGTGATTCCTGTTAACAACACAGCAGTGAAAGACAGTTAATGAAAAAATTTCACACTATTTGTTCACAAAGTCAATAACTGGCAGATACAATAATGTAAGATACCACCCCCTAAGGTACCAACAAAGAGTGGTCAGTGTCATCACCTGGGAAACAGTAGTAGAAAGGAAGGTACTAGCACACACAGAATAGAAGCAGAAAATGGCAGATACAATAATGTAAGATACCACCCCCTAAGGTACCAACAAAGAGTGGTCAGTGTCGTCACCTGGGAAACAGTAGTAGAAAGGAAGGTACTAGCACACACAGAATAGAAGCAGAAAATAACACGCACGCACGCACGCACGCACGCACGCACGCACAATATGCACTTCAAGTGCCTCATTATACAGAAAGGTCCTCTCAAGTATAAATACAGTGGAGTGGACATTATTAAAATCAAAACAATTTTCTGGGAATTTACGGGAATTTTAAATGCTTGTTAAGGTATTTTCTTTCGGTACCTAGCAACAGTTACTGTTTTTGTTTATTAGTGTTAGGTAAATATTATAGTGACAAAAAGTTGTTCAGTTTACTGGTTTTGAGAAGAATTTTGGAACAAAACAGGTTAGTAACAAATTATTGTTACTATGCGCGTATTGCTGATATTATTGTAACTCTTATTTGCTTCTTTATATTGATTCCAAATTTTGATGCTTTTAGGACCATGTTGTTGCCTTATGTTTGATGTTTGTATTCATTTTACAACAACTAATTTGTGTTCTGTGAATTAAATATTAGTTTTTATTGTATTTGCAGATATGGGTAAGTCAGCAAATCCTAGCCCAAGGAAAAGAGGAAAAGTAGAGGTTCTTTTAGAAATGGGCACAATGACACAGAGAGAGATAAGCAAATCAGTTGGTCTCAGTCAAAAGGGAGTGAATACTATCAAGAAGACGCTTAATTTGGGTCTGAGCTCATCTCCACAATGATCAGCTTCTGGTCGAAAGCCTATTTTCACTCCACGTGACAAACGACTGCTGGTATCCGAATGCCGAAAGAATCGAACAAGTACTAGTAAGCAGCTCCAGCATGTGATGCAACAACGTGGAATACAAGTTTCCACAAGCTGCATTCTTCGTCACCTTGTACAGTCAGGTTATATTGCTCGTTGACCTCGCAGAAAAACGTTGCTCAGCGAGAAATAAAAGGCTCGCCATCTACAGTGGGCAAAGCAGCACAAAGAATGGACTGAAGAAGACTGGCAAAAGGTATACCAATAACGTGCAGTAAGACTGTTTTAGAGACCATTTGTGAGAGTTTATGACATCCGACACAACTTTTCTCATTATGTGTGAGATATTAATGAAAGTTGATTCTTGTGGCTTTCATCCATTTTCGTTTCCATTTTCAGTTTAACCGATTTTGTCATTTGATGTCACATAACTTTGTGTTTGAATTTTTGTTACTTCTTTTGTACTGGCTGTTTTAGGTTGTATTCAGTGACGAGTCAGTATTTCAAGTCATGGATGACAAGTGCCAATATGTCTGCCATCTTTCAGGCGAGGAACACCTGACGGAGTGCCTGGTGAGACTGTGAAACATCCCACATCGGGATTCACTGGCATGGTTAGAGAAAGCTGGCAAACACTAATCTACACACAGGTCCTTGAGTGTCATAGTTGTCCCATTGGTCTGACAGCAAGTGCATCACCTGTGAGCCACGCAGACCCACGGATCCCCATTTTTTCAGAAACTTCTGTTAAAAACAAATTACCTACAGAGGTTCATTTGTTTTATTAAGGTACGTAAAAAAATCGTAACTTGCTGTAATCAAATCACATTTAGTCCTAAAGACGAGATGACACAGGAGGATTAGAGGTACTTATAAGAAAACAAGCCTACAACTTCCACAGCATAAAAATCAATTGCAGGCTATTCCTACATTTTTTATCACCATGAATATGGATAGCATCAGTCAGTTATTTTATTTTTTCAACTGACAAACCTAAATCACTGCAGTTCCACATCAAGTATTCCTGGAAATAAATGGTTTCGTAACCCAATGTATATGTAATCATAGTTAGTCTTCTGGAAAGGTGAAACAGAAGAAATAAGCCTACTGATACCAATAAAGAAATAAAGGTTACTGGTTCAACATCATAAATGTAACCAATCATATTATCATGTACACCACAGAAAAACAACTAAAATACTCATATATACAACAGAAGAGTGCTGAATTACCACGGTATGCATACAATGGTATGCATAACTTCTCCATGTTTTTGAGTCTGTAACTGTATGTATTATTAACGTCTTACTGTAGTATCTGGCACCCAAGTGCGTGATTTTTGTTCAATACACACAGATTCATCACCAAGGTACGAGAGAGCTGGCA
>Ga0209782_1001726_pt1 | contig 11705 bp, 5 predicted proteins | sample WorMetmaBAHAMAS1_FD_187390 | JGI IMG/M metagenome (GOLD analysis project Ga0209782, IMG submission 187390) | Marine gutless worms symbiont microbial communities from Max Planck institute for Marine Microbiology, Germany - Inanidrilus... | ecosystem: Host-associated > Annelida > Digestive system >... | reverse complement strand
CTTTGAAATCTACTAATGGTGCCAGTACCTCGACATTTTCCGCTTTTTATTCTTTCGCTTTGAGTTCAAACTTTCTTCTAACAAAACAAAAACACATCAAAACATTAACACTGAAAAGTTACGGTAAAACATTCACTTCCTCACTTCAGTCAATATCACAAAAAGTATCTAAACATTTCCCTCAGAACATCAATCTATTTTACTGATGCTGCACAATATATTAACATATTAACACACTGTAAGTTATTCTGATAACTAACCATGACTAATGATATTGGTTGCTTGCACAGTGTAAAAGATATCACATGTTTACCATAAACTTCAAATAGAAGCCAGGCCTCAAACAAAAGATAGGCTTCAAAAAGTGCACATAGTACACAAATGAGTAGTTGTAGAGATATTTTGGTATTTTTGTACGATTAGACTTGTGTCGGCAAAAAACATACTTACCATCATCATCTGAAAACTCGACATCCTCTTCATTGAATCCGACAACTTGTCCACCATCTTCATCATCATCATCATCATCATTGTCACTGTCATGAGCAGGCATAGCATCTTCATTGTCGCTAGCGTCGTCCAAGTCCACAGGCAAGTCATCAAATTCCACTTCTTCATCAGAAAGGTTTTCTTCCTCACCACTGTCACTATCAGAACCTGACGTGTCCTTCGTTGTGATCTTCTTTCTTCGACGAGCGGCGGCTTTCTGATGCTGTGCCTCACTGCACACAGAGAAAGAAATTCAACGACAGAATTACATGACAAGTCAGAGTCAATCAGTATGAACAAGTTACACAACACAGACCAACAGTTTCACAAAACAAGGTAAAGGATGCCATGCCCTACAGAGGTGCCCATCTCCCTACCATTAGCAACGGAGTCTACAGGCGGATATACCACAGTCATACAGTCATCTTCCCCACCAAACTGCACTGCCGCTGTACCTTGACTGGTACTCAATTCTGTAATAAGTGCCTGTACACCTGCATATTTTTATTGGCATTAACACTTAACACACATTTCTCTGCCCTGTGCAAACAACTACATTTGTTGACAGTTCACAATAACTAAAGAGACTCATAAATCAAGCAAAAAACTTGCTGGTTTTAACACATTACGACAGTTTTCACTGCATGAAAAATGCTCAGACGGACAGTTTCAGAATTATCTGTACCTTGCAAAGTCCAGATCAAAGTCCGGATCTTCAAAACCGTGTTCAAATTTATCTACAAATATATGTATATTGCTGAATAGTTAAACTGGTCAGTCAAAACACACAAAATGATTACTATTACTACTATAAATTTTTATCTGTCTGACCCTCCTGGCCGGGTCAAGTCCCAAAAAGAGGACTATGAGGATAACTGAAGGAGGTATATACAGCCCAGTCAGATGCCCTTTGTGTAGCCCAACCAACGATGTCAAAGCAAATATAGTAATGAAAAAGCAGAGAAAATTACTAATTTGCTGCAACAACGTTTCTGCTTGTTGCTACGACTATGTCTCCAACGTCGTGTCAGGAAAGCATTTCTGGCTGCCGTGATTAAGTTCTAGAGAATGGACGGCTTTCACGACACTAAAACAACTGAGTCAACGCATCAAAACAGAAGTGAGAGAAGGTATTGCAAAATGTGGGTACAAACATTTAAAAACGAAGCACTGATATACACTCTTTCACTGACAGAAATGAAGTCAGTAACTGGTCTGAAGCAGAAATGTGTAAAGAAACTATAACTGAGAGCCCCATATTTGGTCCAACTTTGCATCAAGATGCGGCTACATCATGCCAGAGTTCGTAAGTTTACCGAGAAAAGCATCAAATTCGTCGTCGCTGACTTCATCTGCATCGCTGTCCGCATCGTCCGGTTGCCGGCGACGACCAAGTGCAGACTGCATGCTGAAGTATCTGCTCACACATATACTCAAAACTACAGGAATAAATTGCAGCATGCATGTGGGTAATTCGCACGACTATTTTGACTGACTGATTGAGCTGAGGTTTTATATCGCAATCGACACAAAACAGGTAATTTCAGAGATGCTCTGACCAAACAAACACATGGCTAGTAATGAGGAAACTAAAATTAATTAACAACAAAATCGACTATTCATCAGGATCACTGAGACACTATAACACAAAATAAACACAACTCAAGCCAGGTTTGGTGGCCTCTTATGACTTCCGGCCTGGAAATGTAGAAGGCCCGGAGCCCACATGGATTAGTCCAAACATTTCCTTATGGATATTGTTCAACAATCATAATAAATGTGCCAACAAAGCTGCTTTTGTTACATCTGAGAGTAGCAAAGAATAGTTTTAATTATTTTTAAACAGTCATCCTGATTAAATGCTGGGCACTGTGAAAGTTTCTCAGTATAGTTTCATACAGCGATCACAGGTACAATTTCCTTACGAGTATTATTCACAGAATCTATGTGTCACAGTCGAACGCCAAGTCAATCTATTCAGCTGTTTAAGAACAGTCCGTGCATACCACCGGCAAACAGTTACTGGTGGTCCCAGTGCATAGAAGATGTTAATAACAAACCGATAGAAGAACTTTTCATCAGCAGGAACACTGTCTTCACCCTTCATCAAGTACATGTCACTGTTGACGGGAATATTACGAACGCTGCTGCTGTCATTTGACGACGTCCGCGCTGGATGACGCACGCCGGCCGATTGTACGGCAGCTGTTATGATACACAGTAACGTTACTGAAATTATCTAAAGTAAGTCTTTCATCTAAATTCACTAGAACCACATTAATACTGCTTTATACATAAAGTCAGTTCTTAATGCGTTCAAATTAGTAAATGATGCCATCTACAATATGGCGCCGATACACAGACATGTCTACTGTCTATAAACAGTTTCATGTTTAAAATTACTTTCTTTGGCTAATCTCAGTTATAGTATGTATTCCAGTAGTTTTTTATGAGCTATTTTCAGTTTCACTTGTGAGTTTCTATACTTAATTTAAAAATCAAAGTGCAAACTCTACATTAGTTTTTTTAATACCGAGAAGTTACAACTCAGATACAGATGAGAACCATATAAATCAAAATTCTTACAATACTAAAAAATTCAGTTTACAGTCTTTAACATGGCTCTCCTAATTTCACTTTAATAAATGAACGGGATAAGCAGATTATATTCTTTTGCCAATGTAGTGTCACTGAATATTTAACAATGACTGACTCATACAGTGAACAGACGTCAGCCTACATCTGTGATATGTCGTGAGTTTAAACTCAAAATATGTAACGATATATATGTATGCAACGTACATTTTGACGTTGTTTTCTTTGGATTACGATAAACAAAACGGTCGAGAAATCTTATCATTGTGAAGTCTGCAAGAGGATCACCATCGTATGATATCTGTTGACCCTGTAGTAACAACAGAACAGCGAGAACAATGTCATAATTAAAAATGTGTTATGTTTCAAATCTACATTAGCAGTACTTGTTGATAGTCACTAAGTGGTATGGCAGTTCAGTTCACAACTGTATTCATTGTGAAGAGAGCATTTAACTATTAAACATTTGAAACAGATTTCATTTTTTTATTATTATCTTCCGGCTGAATCAATCAAAAATTCTCTTAAGACAGTGCAATCTTGAATCTTGACACTTACTGGTCAATAATAAAGTAATACAGAAAATGACAATGCTACAATACTGTTTGACACACCTGTACCCTGATCTAAACGTGTACAAAAGAAAAGAAGTCAAAATGCACAGCTAAGAGGAACTACACCATTGGTCAGTTTAACGACAGACAGCCATGGCTTGCACATGTAAAATTCAGAGACGATACTGCTAAGAATAAACCTTGTACCATGATAGAGAAACACAAAACTACTCAGAGGATGTCCATCCATGATGGAGTTACATGTACACATGATATGAAATGTTTCAGCGAATTCTGAGACGACACAAAGAGAGAAACAAAAGCTAATCCAGGTTTACCAAAAATACGGATTCTTAAAGCAGAGAATATGTGCAATCAACAATATAATTAATAACATCCGCGACATGCCTTCAGGAGCGTGTCAGCAAACACAGCAACTGAAGGATGATAATGTTGTGTGAGCCGCAGCAGTTCCCAGGTGCACTCAGTGTCTGCGTGACAGTACAGTGGGTTACGATGCTGAGCATCGTATGAACCAGGTCGACCTACACACAGACGGCTATGCAGTCTTAACACAGGCTACAAACTGCAGCTCTACTGCTAACGACACCTTGAAAAGTAACTGAAATAAAACATTTTAAACGAGAGCCTGGATTAGCTTGTTGTTTATTAATCGTGAATCCGTGTTAACTGGTTTCTCCCAGCTTTCTTCCTTTAATTGTTTCAGAAGATATCTATTGGGGATGAATAGCACAGGTTTTTTTATAGAACCGATACCCTTTCAGTCAACAGTGTGAAACAATACAACTAACTGCATTTAATTTAATTTAAAATATACTTTACTCTTAATTCTAGTTGTAGCTGTAGTAGGTAAGTGTTAAGGCCTTCATCTACTGTGAAAATGACATAGATAACATGTAAGGAGGACCATTCTGACAAAGCTCATATTATTTATTATGCTGAAGGAGCACAACATTTAACAAAAACAAAAGAAGGAATAAAAAATGAGCCAGTGTATCAGTTAGCATAGCATTCACTTCCTGCAGGCATTTGTCTGCCAAGAAAACGGATAGCAAATATTAAATTATTATGAAGCATCTAAGTAAAATTTGAAATATCTCCTTGAAGCAGAACTACTAGCAGGTTAATGCTGTGATGCATAAAAACACTAACGGCCACTTATTAACTATTATTTCTTCTGTTTAGCGGCTGCTTTTCCGTGTGAACCTGGGTCTGGTGGTTCTACCTCGGGCAATTCATATATCCACCAGCTCAGGAAGACAACGTCTGGAGATTTGTGAAGTGAGACTTTCACTAGCTGGATGTCCTTGCTGGCACGCAACCATCAGTGTAATGCATCAAAGTAAGCACAAAGCACTGACGCTAACCAGCGATCTGGCCCGTCCTTTCGTTATTCACAACCAGACTCCTGACACAAGAGACAGTGCTTCTTTTACAACAACTTTCAATGATGGTACCTCTAAAAAAGTCAGTTATAACGAGAAAAATGTTGAGTGTGCGACATACACGTCAAATTGTTGCGATGAACCCACGATGATGTTGTTGACAATGTGTCTGCATCGTTGGCTCTCTCAGCAGTAGTGGCAGCAGCAGCGGTAGCAGTGACATCGGAGGTAGGAGTGGAATCATTATCGTCATCACTGACATCAACAAAATGTTCATCGTCGTCATCGTCTCTTTCCTTCAACACAGAATAACAGCAGCAGCAGCAGCCATGGTCACAAACATACCGTCTCTGAGACTTTATGTTAGAGACACTATGACTGACAGCTGTCATGTTACTGCTATGTGTATGGCAGGTATGATTAAGCATGAACAAACCAACTGTGACAACTAAAGGTAAGCACAAGTGTTAAGCTGCTGAACGCTGGTCAATTAATATTTTACAGCATTTACAACTTCCATACAATGACTAGCAGTCAACTACACAAAGCAAGTGACATTCAAAAACAAAAACATGCAGTGCACTAAAGAACTCAGTAATTTAATCAACAGATAAATAATACTAATAATAATAATAATAATAATATTAAAATCACAAACTGAAAATGCAACTTTTTAAATTTCTTGTCACTACATTCATATAATACTAAGCTGCTGTAGAACAGTATGTATATCACAAAGCTGTTCTCAATTAATGCAAACTGAAACAATAAACATACACAAGCCTTAATGTAAAATTAACTTATGTCAGGTAAATATTTAGAAACCACCACTTTATTTTTTGTCCATATCAGGATCTGAACCTTCAGCTGACTGTAAAGCAATAAAACTCAAGGATGCGTTATCCCAATGACCAAATATCAACCAGCGTGCTCACATACCAGGGCAAGTTTTGACAGCCGAAGTAATGCTGGTCGAATTTTCACCAGTTCTGAGACTAAGACGAGAGAAGCACAGATGAGAGGCGGTGTAAACAGCTGACTGACTTGCAGCAGTCGTTTTATGAATGCCTGCATAGCATCGACAACAGCGGCCAATATCAGAGTCACACAATGCATTTAGCTTAATAAACTTTTTTGCTAGCTTTAAACTCCATACTGAAACCCATCACAATGTAATTTAATTAGTTCTCTTCACTATTAGTGAAGAGGCAAAAATAAGTATGCAAGACAATGTGCTAAACTGCTACGATCCCACTACCAAGAACCAATGATCGCTCGTGAAACCACAAAATATTTCACCATTTTTTGTGTTTAAGTACTCCATCCAGAAGAATGTGGCCAGTTTGAAAGCTAGTCACAACAGCCTTACTGCCAAAGAAATACAGTCAAAGGTCAGTAAAAAAACTGAGTAAAGCACACTTGATAAGATGATGACCTAATTACCTGGACACGTTTTTCCATCTGGTCATTTTTCAGACTTTTGAAGAGCAGATTCAAAAACATCGCGATCTTGTTGGACGAGCGGAGGGCGGGGTCGAGCAGCTTGCGATACAGCGCCATGAAGTAACGATCGGAGATCGAGTCACTTCAGCACACACAAATCACAGTCTCGTGTGTCAGTCAGACTAACCTGAGACAGCATTGTGAAATGTCAGTGCAAAAAACCAATAACAACAAGAGACTGTAGCACTGGCTAGCATGGCGCGAGATGATTCGCCCGCAAGCAGCACGGCGCCCGCCAGCAGCACGGAGGCCAATGCGCGGTAAAGTGGGATCGGAATTTGAAACCTAAATTAGCCATAATGCACCAATGCACTTCCGTCACAGACAGACGGACTGGCATCATGGCATAAGCGCGAAATGTATATATAGTTTTTGTCAACGCACGACAAACAAGTAACCAGTGATAATTCTATCTCTTCTACACCACATCTCGCGCTAAAAAGTGATTTCACTAGTCCTGCTGCTGTCGTATCACCACATCAACGTGCATGCATAAAACCAGTGAACGATACAACAAGGCAAGGATAAATTAACTCCATCTGACTTGACAGATTCTCATCAGTTACTAACGATGAACTACTGACAGAATGAATGTGATAAATAGGCGTAACGCACCTGATGTCCATGACCTGGAAGATGAGCATCAAAGCATGAAGACTGGTACTGAAAGGACTGATGTAGACGATCTTGTACAGTGTGTCCACGTGGCTCAACACAGTCTGCCTGTCAGCTGTCAGACAGCAGAGATTTATGTCTATAACTCGTACCACGAACAGTCGCTGATCAAAGGTTCACACTGTATCGACTGAAATAATAATACCAATCAAGCAGCAATGCCAACAATGAATGCATGCAAGCTTTAATGCAGCACTAAGATATATCAGGTAAACATTTAGAAATTCTGTTACAGCCGCCACTTAATTTTTATCTGCATCAGAATCTAAATGTTCATCTGACTGCAAAGAAATGCAAATCGTGAATGTATTGCACTGCCGATGTCGACAAACCTTTGGCATATGGATAGGCACGGTTAACACCGGTCAACAGAGCACTCAGCATCTTTGATTCCACATCACCTTTCTTTACAAACACCTAACATAACCACAAACACACAACGGGGTTAGCAATAATCTAGGTACAGAACCAATGACCCAGCTTTGTTATAGACACACCTGTCACTAGCACTGCTAAAGGTATAAACTTACAGCACCATGCAAGGACTAGGCAGACGTTGGTTCCATGCTTGATACTGGACTAGAAAATTTGGCACTTGAACTATGAGTGGATCTAAAATCTGTTCTCATCTGGGTAGCCATAGTTAACACATTTTCAAACAAAGTATTACGATGTTAGAGAAAATATATATACATCAAGTTAGGGATCTGACCTCAAAAGCTTAGCAATAGTCACCGCCCAGAATCAATGGGCAATTGGCTGACCAGCCAGATTCACCTAGTCCTAGATGGTCATGACAGCAGTGTTCATAGGCCGTTCATGTAAACGCCTTACCTTAAAGAACGTGAAATAGACAGTAAGTAGCCGCGATGCAAGTTGTCGCTCATCATGACTCAGGAGTAACGTGTTGAGAAAACAGACGCCATAGTATCTGTCACATGTCATCAACAATACACAGCATAAATAAACTAAACATTCACTTAATGCCATTTTTTTCAGGACAATCCAGGTAAACTGGCATCAGAAAGGTAAAATCATTTTACATTTTACTGACGTGAGAGATGATAGTTGGTGGTACTGGCACCAGCTGTACCACATGCCAATCACTCCAGACAGAAACCATGCCAAAAACTCACCAGTCGACCTTTAGAGGCCGAATGCTCTTCTTAATGCAGAAACAACGGTGTCATATCACTGAAGGCAACAGGAAGTTGATCTGTCGGTTCTTATCATCAGCTCAACAATAACAGCGGCATAGATACATGCAGAACCAGCAAACAAACAAGCAGGCACGTCAGCTACTGAGGATAAATTAAAGCGAGTATGAAAAAGAGAGATACAGGCCATCACTCACTGTGCCTTGGCGGCAATACGCGGCCTGTAGAGCAGTCGCTCCAGCTCCATCACTACCACCGTCTTCATGTCTGGATGCATGTCCACTGTACACACCACAATCTCACTGTCACTCAGTCAGTTCAAACCCCATCAAACCTCACTGGACCACATAACATCATCACAGTTGGATTTTTATACTACAATATGATAGTATTTCTTACAGTGTTTCCAGACTGCAGTACAGAATGCTTATTAACGTTTTAACCGTTTTCCCACAACAGGTCTGAGATCTGTATAAAAACTTAACCGACTCACTGTTAAAAAAATTCATAAAAATTAACCCAAAACTTAATTTGGAAATACTTTTAACTAATAAACAAATTGAGATAACGAGATTTCAAAACAACAATAAGCAAATTTATACCAGACAGCTTCAGTGCTCAGTTGAATCTTTAAAACATTTTTTAAACTGCTAAAATCACTACGCAACTACCTTCACAATACTCGTGCACATTCACAACTAACCAGGTGACTACAATTCCAGCAACTGTAAATACGTGACCAGCCCAGTCATTCGTCTGACAACTTCGGGGATTAAAGTTCTAATATTAAACCGGACAATGCCAACCGACTGCCAACACAGCAAACACAGAACTAATTAATTCTGTCATTTAGTGTTAAAAGAAGCTAGTACTAAACTGACCAAGTTTCGTGAGCAGATGAGCAGTGTTAGCGGCCACCTTGTAGCACGGATCACCAAGCTTGTTGACCAGCAGAGACAGCAGCAACTACAGAGAAACATCTCGGATTAGCTCAAAGATGAAAACAAGTCCCAGCTGCTGGAGTTAAATGCCTGTAATATGCAGCTTCACGCCCACAGTGCTGTACACAAAGCTGCATGGTCAGTGTGATAAACTAGAGACTGTCGTTGGTCCGCTGTTGATGACTTGATCAGCAGTGGAATTGTATATTTTTCTAAGTCTAGAGTCCAGGACAAAGTCTCGGAAGAAAATACTCATATTTTTGGCAGTACCCTAAATTGTATGATAGGCCATGGGAAACATGTATGCAGAAAAACAGCTCAATCAATGCAGACATTTCCATAAAATACTGGCCTGTGACAGACAAATGGACACAGGTCTACAACCAATACTGTGATAACAATGCGTTATGTGGGTAGAATGGTTCTGTTATGACACCAACTATTACTTTTAATTTTCGTTTTTTTTTGTATAATTGGTCAACTTTACTCCTGACTGAACACTTCTAAGACGACAATAGTTCAGCACTTAGTTTTTGTCAATGCATGACAAACAAGTAACCAGTGATAATCTACCTTTTCTTGTTCAGGTCTTTCAGACAACAGCTGGAATATCACACCTGTTATAAACATACATCATAAAACACATAATTGTAAATTATGAGGGTTTTACATTTAAACTAAAATGAACACAATATTCCTACTATATTTATTTCAACAATCCTTCTTCATCACTGCAACATACAACATTTAATTCCATAACAATTAGTTAGTAACACTAACCGAAGTGTGGTAAAAAATGGTCACATAATAAGGACAAACAGTAAAAAATTATATTATTCTTAGTATTCAGTATTTCAACAGAGTACATTTATTAACCTGTAGCTTTTTTGCGAACTGCTTCCACAGAATCGACTCAACGTCTAATATGCAACACACACACACACACACACCAATCACCATGCCAATTATTATTAGTACACTAATTATGCAATACATAAAAATACATCTGCAAAATAATTTTCTAAACTATGACAACTAAGGCTTAGTTTAATGGCCTCTTTTCTAAGACAATCTGGGTTAAGATGGTACCAGAATAGGAAACCATTGAGTTACAATGAGGCAAGAAATGTTGGGGTAGCAGTAGCATCAATAGGACCATATTCAAAACATTTTGCACTATGCTCCAGACAAATGACCATTCCAGCACCTTAACATTCATTTTACCCATTGTTTCCTCTTCTTCAGACAATCACAGTGTCAAAGCAAGTATTGTATCGTATTAACTTTTTAAAAATTGTGTTTCATTCCATCACAATACATAGTACATATCACAATTAGATACCAGAAAGCAAACAGTGGCTCATTAAACCTCAAGCGTTGTGACTAACTCGTGGAATCTCTTCTTGAGCTCAGACTCAAAATACCACAGCAGCACACGCTTGTCGTGCGAGTCACGGTTGCCGGACGACAAGCTGTGCAGCTCAGTGAGCGGATGCTGCACATAGCAACAGATACAACCAACATTGCCTCATCTGTCTACAGCTAACAGCCACGCTGGTCTCCTGATTTACAGGCTAGCATCTCACATCAATGATAACACTTCTTTTTCTTCTTCTCCAGCGGTATGTTAATACTGGAGTTTCAACAATACATCTCCAAAGCACATGATCATCGACCAGGCTGGGGTGGATCCTGATTTTAGTTAAGTTTACATCAGCATCAGTCCCCCTCAGACATGTAGTAATCGGGAACCATCAATGTCTCCTCCAATCACTCGGTGGCCAAAGCAACACACTCATAGCTGAATGGTTATCCTGCCTGCTACAAGACCAAAGAAGTGGAGCATAGTTAGGCTTTATCACTGCAGATTCCGTGAACCAAGATATGACTATCTTAGGCCACATCCCTCAACAAGAATAGACAAGAAGGCCTAGCAGTGGCTAGCATAGCGCGAGATGATCCCTCCACTCTTCCCGGCCATGATCCCTTCCCTCACGCCCGCATGCACCACGACCGCGAAGCACGGTAAATTGGGATCGGAATTTGAAACCTAAATTAGCTATAATGCGCCAATGCACTTCCATCACAGACAGACAAAGATGTATATATTACATCTCGCGCTAAAAACTCTGGCAACAGTTGGAAAGAAAACTTCGTTCTTCACTCATTAACAGAGTGCAATTAATTTCAGTTAAAAGATAGGATGACCAGTGGCATAACTGCAAATTTGGGGCACCCATGCAAAGGCTGCAAAACATGGTCATAGGCACCCCTCCCAGCTATTGAACTTCAGAAAAGTTGAAGTTTCATCAAATCAAATGTCAACAGGTAGTCATATTTATGTTAACGGTTAATCAAAAATTGGGGGGAGGGGGGTTGGCACAA
>Ga0209782_1001725_pt1 | contig 11709 bp, 11 predicted proteins | sample WorMetmaBAHAMAS1_FD_187390 | JGI IMG/M metagenome (GOLD analysis project Ga0209782, IMG submission 187390) | Marine gutless worms symbiont microbial communities from Max Planck institute for Marine Microbiology, Germany - Inanidrilus... | ecosystem: Host-associated > Annelida > Digestive system... | reverse complement strand
GGTAAATGTTTTTTTATCGAGCAGATACCCTTCTTGGCACCCAACTGACAGTGGCAAAGTGCCGAAAGAAACTCAAAGAGCAGTTCCCAACCACTGGACTGGAATTACGTTCTCTTCATCAGAGACAGGACTCCCGAGTCTGTATGCTAGATCTCCAATGCCACTACTCAAGAGGCATAAATAACATAAAGAATACTGGTAATGCAAAGTTTGGCATGCTGCAACAAAGCAAAATGACAGCATATGAAACAGAACAGCAATGCTTGGGTAATCAGCACAGATGGGGTCAGGTCGCTAAGGGGTTGAGCGTCACCGGTGTAACAACATCGTCACAGTGCCAGTCACATGGCAATGGTCTGTTAGACAGACGCTCACGGCAATGCATCGGCCAATCACAGCCAGCGTCTACTGATGTGTCGTTTCTGCCTTGGACAGAAATTTTTTGGCGGGAGTGGAGTCAGCTGATGCCAGTCACTTAGCTAACGTGGACGGTGGAGGTGACAGTGAGTTCGTGGACACTGCATGAACTGTCAGTAATAAATTCCACATTTGAGTAATTCCCCACGTTTCTGTTGATCTACCCCAGGGGTCGTCGGTCACACTTGCATGTAAAGTTGCCGTACCATGTGCCAAGCCGGACTGGACATCTGTGCAAACTCATTACACATGTTGGTCGTTATGGACGACACATTCATACACCAGTATAGAGAGTACAGCCACTTGGAGTCAACCGTATAGATGTTCACCCAAATGTTGTGATCGAGATAGTAACTGGAAAACATGTACAAAACACATACATTCATGTGTCACAATATTTTAAGGAAAAATCAGAGGAAAGAAATTTAATAAGCACAATGCCCAAAAATAACACAAATAATACTTCCGATGTAACACTAACTTCTGGCTAAGTTGCTACCGAAAATAAAAATACCACAACACTTAAAATTACACGGCTCTCACAGATTACACGTAATACCAACAGAAATTATTAAATTACATTAAAATACCATAAACTTTAAATTACTTGTCACGTACAGCAATGCAAAAATACATGATACAAAACACAAAGACAAAAACAAAACCAGAAAAACTAAGCAGTTGTAGCAATATGCAGACCAACCTGGGCTGTCTTGCTCAATCTAAACATACTTTATAACTCTTATGACCTTGATCTTTGAACCTTTTGGCTTCACTGCCAAGGATTATAACTCTACCACATCAAGCTGCTTTCCTTTTAGAGCACAGTCAAGACACACAGACAGATGGTGAAAGATGCAGCGGATCATCCTATCCATGCCATGTCTACTGCTGGTATGTGAAAATGAACTGCGTATGCTGAAGAAAGGTGTGGCTAAGATTTGACAAATACAAAGAATAGACAGAAACAGCATAAGCTGTGCGGTCAACTCCAATGAGTAGTGAAAAAGTAAGCTCTCATGATGGTAATGATGACAATGTAGGTACAACAGTATATGTAAGACGGTTGGCTTGGTCTGAGGGTTGGCAGCCACCCGGTGCTCAGTCTGCATTCATCAAATAAACCAGCTGAACTCTCGAATTCGCTTTTAGCACCATAAATCCTGGTATTATTATTATTAAGCCTTCAGTGTTTTGACGCTGTTGGTAGGCAGTATAAATAGCATCCTGGTCAAGGGCGTCGATCTAACAGGATTATTGGGGGGGACATAAAAGAAGACTGGGGGTCTGGGGGACAGAAGTCCCCCAGTGAAGTCCAGAGGTGCAACCCCAATAGAGGTCTGGGGGATAAAGTCCCCCAGCCGGGTCCAGGGGCGTAGCCCCAGTAGGGGTCTGGGGGATGAAGTCCCCAGAAGCTGAAGCTTTTTTGTGAAACTACACATAATATTTGCATTAAAATACAACAAACAGCAGTTGCTGTCACTCGAGTCGACATCCTAAACGACATCACTTGTAAAATATTGGAGGAACATTACTATGGATGTCCCCCCTTCATAAATATTGGGGGACATGTCCCCTCTGTCCCATAGGGATCGACGCCCCTGATCCTGGTTGTAAAAAATTGAGTGATGTGGTGCTGGTGTGGCAACCGGTCTGCAGCAAAGTGCAAAGGTTTGCATGTGGTCCAGCTGGTGCCACTGCCACCCCATCATCTCTTTGGTTCCTTAATATCCAGAATGTTTCTGCCTTTCTGTTACTGGCTTAACAAGGTTGTCCTGGAAAAAAGGTCAATTAAACGGGTGTTGTTACTATCATAAGATAGCAGCTTACAGGATGCGATCCCACAACACAGTACTGAATTTAACGTTGACAGTTGTTGCACTGTCGTTGTACAGTGATTCGGCGGACTGGCTGACGTCGGCACTGACAAAGCGGAAAGACGATGGACTGCTGACTGACTTGTAGTACAGCCACCACATCTACACCAGCATACCAGCGGCATTTTTGTAGTCTTGCAGCAAAATAAATAATGCATCCGAAAGATGTTTTGAAATGTAATGAAAGCAATAACGGCAATAATCGCAACAGTAACAACAAAACTGCTCTAAATAATCTGAGAACAGGCCACATCACATGGGGGGTAAATGCAGATCGTAACAACCACGTTTCCATTGAGTTGCAAAGGACGAAAGTCAGAAGGTAACAAAACACAACTTCCAGCACTGTCTATCATCAGAGCAGCATTCTGACAGTATCGGTCGATCTACAAGGTATGATTTTCTATTTCATCATTTACCTGTCGAGCACAAAATGCCTAATATTTGCATTATGCAATAAGAGAAACCACCTCGCAAAAAAAACGATAACCCATTCCTGCTATAACATTATTTTCTTGCAGTGTATAAAGCACAAAACTAAAATCATCGTGACATTTAGCAAATTTCTCGTAACTGACAGCTTTGATCATGGAACGAACTGCCTCAACAATGCAGAAGATAAGACATTTCCACTCAAGTATTATTCAAACGTAAATGTTCTTCCAGTTCTGCACAGCAGGCAAATGCACTGCTCCATTATAAATGCACTGGTAATCCAATACCATTCAATGGCCACAGCAGCATTCACGGCTGTGACCAACTGATCGACCAGCAGACATGACGACCATGCTATTCTGTCTTTACCAATAACTGCTGTCGCTATACATAGCTAATTTAGTGTTTCACAAGCCATGTTTGTAAAATTATGCTAAAAAAATACACTTCAAAATAGACCGGGATATTTTAGCACATTCTGTAGCAGAATGCAGATGTTTTTGTAATAGCAGAAGGTTGTAATTTAATTAATTTAATTAGGAGTAATCTAAACATGAGATTAGCAGGAAAACACATTTAAATAAACAGCGCTGCACCTTGTCACTGGGAAAATTCAGTTGACGTATAACATCAACAACAATCTGTCCATACTGGAACTGATATGGGTGGCCTTTGCACATGTTGTCATCCACTGTTTTGATGTCAAACATGACGCTGATATTTCGTGCCATAGCAAGGAGTAACATCTCTTTTAGTGTTGGAATAGTCTGATTGGCATACAATTTTCTCTTGGCATCCGATAATGTCCACGCAGTTCCATATGGATCATCCTACCCAATAACAGATGCAGTGAATATAAAACGAGTTACATGCGGATATAAACATATACGGTAATGTAAAAGCTAATTGATTACAATAAACTGTATTAAATGCTGTTAAAAACACATAATTAAACACCAATTAGGAATATAGTATTGATGACAAAAACAAAAAAAATCAAAGGCAACATTCACAGATTTGATGATAAAATGTCAAAGAAACAGATCTCTGTTTATCATATGTTTTCACATCCACCTACATACAGTGAAATTTTGAAGAGATTTATAATAGTGTAAATTTAAAAGCTTGTCTCTAATTTATTATGCCATTAACGTATAAACAGAATTTCAAACATAGCAAATTACTAGCAATGGGCGACTCAATAAAGAAGTAAACGATTCAAGTCAATTCACTGCCAGAAACGATTCGATTTGCTGCTGCCAAGTGATTCAATTCTCACTGCTAATAAATGTAAAGCTGTAATATGGCAAGTTGTTTGTAATTTGCTAGAATGTGACGTGATGTATGTTTTAATCCTTTCAATGGAACCAGAAAATTCAGACACAACCAAGAACTGTGTAAAATGTAAAAAAAAACAAAAAACCAATTAAAGATGGCATGCAATCAGTTTAAAATAGTTCACTAATTTGTCGATAGTCTGTAATTAACCACGGATTTATCTGAATTAAATATTATAACTCTAAATGGATTGCATTTGGCCAGGTGAACTGATGAAAAGCAGTTGATTTTCTCATCATTACAACTTACCCAATGCAAAATAATGCCTCATTAAGAGGCATCAACAAAAAATTTTTTCTAATAAAAAATCATTTCTCCACACCCATAAAGTGTGTGACATTATCATACAGTAAGTAAATGGTACTCACTCTGAGAAACCATGAACCAGCATCAAGTTGTTTTATCTGAGACATATTCAGCCAACAAGCTTCGACATCAATCAACGATGGAAATACATCTCCTATGTTACTTGTACGTCGGAAAGATGGATCATGAAGAACGAATGGTTCTCCATCGTAGCTACAATGGTTAAAACCAGATATACAGTATCTAACTAATCTACCATCAAGGACCATTTTCTAATTATGACTCTGTAAAGAGTTTACTGACACTGCTCAATGCTCAGATGATAATTTTGAATTGTTTTAAAATGAACAATATTTCAAATTTTTAAAATTCCAAAATGTAGTAGTAGTTGGTCATACGACAAAACAGATAAAGCGTGGCTGTTCATGCAATATTCAATATACCCATCCCTCGGTTACAATGTCATCTCTCGGGCTTTGCCCTTGTGTTGACATTCCAACCTCATCTTGACATATTTGAGTATCACCCATACCAACATGCAATTATCAATATAATATCTTATCTTTACAGACAGTGTAACACCATACAATATTTATATCTGTCAATAGCAATCTACATATTACAAAGATCATATCATGCAAACATTTTAAATACACTCTCATCAAATTAACTTTCACCTTATCATGACATCACTTTCGAGTGCCAGGACATTGCTGTCAGCAGCATACTCGAAGGCAATCATTGTGTTTTCTGGTGCAATCTGGTATGATAAAACAAAAAATGAACAGTTAGAGCAGAGCAGAAACAGGAATCACACCGAGACCATCAGTTAATTATCAAGCAATACAAAATAACGACTGTGGATGCCACACTTAAGCATAATCCTAACTCTCAACCCTAACCCTCCATAACTTTGTCAACTGTCTTCTGGGTTACGTATCTACCTGGGTGACTCAATAGCTGTGTAGTACAGCATTCGACATGCAACTCAACGGTCGCAGGTTCGAATTCCAGCCACACTGTGCTATCAGGCAACAACCTTAGGCAAGTTGTTCACACCCACTCGCCTAGTAGGTAACAGTTCTAGTAGCACACCTGGCACGGTGTGAGAGAACCCACGTTTATCGCGACAGCCATTGTGATATGCAGTCTTAGGCAGAGGCTGCTGCATCCTTCCTGCAGTGCCTAGGTCGACTCAGCCTTCTACCTTCCATGGGACAATTAAATGAGTATCAGCTTTCGGGCTGAGTAGTGAGTAATAATAATAAATGGCAATGCTGGATGTGGATGGTAGCTGCCAGTTATCGGTGGACTCGCAGCCCAAGTTGGTTGGCTTGGTCTGAGGGTTGGCGGCCACCGGGCGCTCAGTCTGCATTCGTCAAATAAACCGGGTGAACTCTCGCAATGGCTCTGCACCATAAATATCATCATGGTTAGTATTATTAGTATTATTATTACCGGTATTACCTACTCCCCAAATTTTATACACATTACAAAAACTATGTTGAGTAAACTGTGCTAGAAGACAGAATGAGACACAAATGGTGGCCAAAAGAGCTCATTCTATCACCAGTGGCTAAGGCAAAATAAATATTTATGGCAATTTCCAGATGTTGTTAAAATCTCTGGTGATTGCTAAAACTTAGTATATTAGTGTAAATATTCACACGAGTTACTTTTGCAAACAAAACAACAATAAAAATCATCACGTACAGAAGATGCGCCCTTGTGAGCAAGCAGCAAAGGTTTTTGTGGCAGATCCGATTTTGCAACTATGCACGGAGATACGATTGCCAGTGGTGAAAGATACAGAGCAAGCATTATGACAATATAAACAATAATCCAGATGACTCCAATTACTGCTACAAACAATCACAAGACTTGTACTACACACTGTACCAAAACAGCTGAAATACAATACAACAACAACAATGATTTACGGCCATTATATTTTTGTTCAACCAACTATGACAAGAAACAACTACAGAAAATGATAAAATAAAGATTTTACACAAAAGTATTCATTGCACAGCAAATCAAGACTTACTTGGTTTCTTGTGGCTGGCATGATATCTCATAAACTGACCAGCTACAAACCACGATGCCAATGTTGCCAGAATGACACCGCTGATGTGCAGAAATGGTGCAGTTATCTACAGCAGTGAAGATCAACATTCAACAATTCACCTACGACAACAGACTGACCGATATTTTACCTGCCGAGCTGATTATGAACAATAAAAAATCTGTAAAAATTAAAAACACTGCACTAAAATTTTCATTATGTATACAAATGCACATAAAAATAGAAAACGAGTAGTAATTCAGTTTATAGTAAATGTCAAGACAAATAAAATGTAACTGGAGAAATGTGACATCGTCATAACAACTAACGAAGATACCTAACTCATCGATAATGAATCGTATGTAATTTGATTAATACAATGCTATAAGATGGTCGTCGTACCATAAGAGAAATGTGCATTAGATGCCATCCGTCTGACCACAAGAAATCCAGACCGACTGTCGCTGCAACTGACATGAACAAGATAATGATAAGAATGACTCGATGAACCCAGTGAATGTACAGCTGGAAATCCACGATGAAGTGAAACAGCAGCAACAGCTACACACGCAACAAGCTTGTCCGTTTCTTTGTTTGCTAAAAATATTTTAGGACATTCACTTTGGGGAAAAATTCCCGAAAATGTCACACACGAAAAGTGCAAAAGTTATACACAAATGTCAGGTAAATCAGTCATCACCCAGGTTATCAGTGTGGTCTTGGGTGTTAATAAAAAACTACTAGGCCTACATATATGACAAATACGGTGCATAGTTAACATTACAATATTACATGCATTATTTACCCATACATTCTCTCACTACAGCCTTGTGACAGTTCACTCAGTTAAGCTGATGAAAGCAAACTCAGCACCAGCCAGACATCATCCAACTCTCGGATGTTGTTGCTGTTGCCAACCAAATTAGGCTGTACGCTGTAGTAATGTCTGCATCCACTATGCCGTTAATTGTTATCACTCACCCTGACAACTGATACTCATTTTACTGTCCCACAGAGAACGGAAGGCTGAGTCGACCTAGGCAAAACAGTAAGGGTGTGCAGCCCATGCTCAATGATTTATACTGCAGTGGCTGCTGCGAAGAACAAGCACACAACTATAAATCTCAGCGGGCTGTGATCGTGGGAGCACTGACACCAGTAAGGCATATTAACACAGGTCTGACCACTTTCACCCACAATATGATGAACATCGGTTCACTCACAAAGAGCACAAGAATGTAGACTAGTGCAGCACAGGTCAGTGCTAACATCACAAAGTAGAACGGCAGCCACATGCCCACGTGGTTGAACACATACCTGTATACCACAGAACAGATAAGAGCCATTTTGGTAACTATGAAAACAAAAAACATGCCAAAATATTGTCCACTGTCTTACATAAATATACTTAATATAATACAAGGATCGTTCCACAAGTAAGTCACAAAATGGTATCATTCAGTAAATGTTCGAAATGTAAAAAATCGAAAATACACATTTTCTAGGAAATTTAATTAGGGATATATGCTAAAATTTCTATATAGTTGACTTCATTACTGTGACATCAGTTGTACCTAGCACACAGTGGAGTATGCTTGTTATTGCAACTTGCCAAGGGTCAAACAGCATTGTGAGTTTTGTGGAAAATGAATAAGTTCAACAACTACAAATGCATGGCAAAGCCTAGCATATAGCCCGCTCATAGTGTCGCACCCTAGCGAATACTAATGAAATACACTTACTTACTGACTGCCACTTTGCCTAGCAGCCCCGCCCCCTACTGAACGACCTGAAGTCACCCTATAAAAAATTTCGACGCTTTCTGTACAACTTCTTATGTCTTAAACTCCGTGGTCACTGAACCAAATTTCTACAAGATGTATAGCGATGATTATCAATTACTCTTATGAAATCAAAATTGCAATCTTCTAATCTGTTTCGGAACGCCAGCATGCCAAATGGGCGACAATCATCAAGTTTCGGTAGAGTTGCAGCACAATTTTCACTTTCTACTCATGTTTAACTCAAAAACTACTGGATCGATTTTTACCATCTTTTTACATGATGTAGAGCAATTAGTGGAGCTATTAATGTGTGTATCCGCAAGGCAATGGTGCATTCTATTTCGGAATACAAGAGCAAAGAGTGAAGACGGTCAATTTTGACATCTGCAAAAAAGCTCCTAAAATTAATTGGTAACCATAGCAACGTCCCTTGGACTACTGCGAAACTTTATGTAAGTTTTGTAATCCCCATACATACATCTAATTGGTGAGATATTCGGTGAGATAGGCGATTTTTGCTGTCATATACAAAAAGGTCCATTTGTTACCCTCATAATCTCTGGGGTTACTAGACCGATTTTCATCATATTTGCACACAATGTAGCTAATATATTGCCATTGAATATTTTTGAATCGAAATGGTGCTATTTCAAGCCATTTTCAAGTGCCGTTCTGCTGAATGAACACATATACCCAAATTTTGCCATAAAATCGGGTGCCATGTCAACGTCCCTTGAGGAATCTGAAAAAGAGGTCCGGATCATTCACATTCACACAATTACCTATCATTTGGTGAATTTTTTTTTTTAAATCGGTCCAGTGGATCCTGAGATAATTGTTCTCAAATTTAAAAAAAATGAAAATAAAGAAATTAACACAAGTAAAATATATAGCCCGGTCGGCAAGTTTGCTGAGCAAGCTAAACAAGTAATATTGTTTAAACATTTTTCAACTTATAATTCATATTCGCTTAAATATATAAATGCATAGAGTAAAGTGAAATTTGTACAAAATTACAAGGTTGCTGCTTACTGACAAGTAAAATTAAAACAGAATACACTCAGTATTATTACTTAGATGAAGACTGAAATGCAGCACTGTAGCATACTATTTGCATACACTGTACAATCAATTTCGCAAAAATGATCATACCCATTAATTAATTCCATGCTGTTTTCTGCCAGGATCCAATAGTAGAACCAAAACGAGATGTATACACCAGTGCCAAAAAGGAACAGCAGCCAAAATACATCACACTGAAAAAATAAAAAACCAACGACATGACATGAAACTAAATAATGTTTACAAATGCAACAGTGGTTGTATACTAGAGATCGGCCGATGTACACATCAGACATCGAACATCGGCAACATCGAGGTAAGCTGGAACATCCGCGAATCGCCATCAGCAAATAGCCGATACCGATGTTTTTTTACTGAATTATAATGTTGTATTCAGAAAATACACCCGTGTAAACAAACACCATAGATATCCACGTAAAACAAACAAGATGTAGAGCGCTAACGGGCGCAGGCTATTCAGCCTCGCTCTCGATACAGCCTCGCTCTCGCACTGATCACGTGATCGCGTTGTTGTTTAACGTTTTATAGCGCCCAGTTCCATTGTCGACGAAAGTACGTTGCAAGTCCATATCATACCGTTATCGTGCAAAAAAATAACAAATACATTAAAGACTCACTTTTTAAAAATTTATTTCGACCAATAGCTGTACTGACGCATGTGCAATAACCGCAATGCTGTGCAAGACTCCCGGTTCCATTCGAATTTTAGAAATAACGTGACAACATCTTAACTATTCTATGCTGTTTACGGCTCCAATTGCGAAGTGCAAATTCATTTATTTTGTATTGTATGCTTTTATTTATCACAACACGAGTACACATATTTGAAATTAGGTATTAGAAATTAGCAATAGTACAGTAAATATAGTTCGCAATATATGATGCGGGTATAGAGGCATAGGCCTGCGCTCGCGATTTGTCTACGTCTACACTCGTCACAGTTCCAACTAAACATCGGCATCGGCTATCGGAATCGGATTTTTTTCGCCTAAATATCGTAACATCGAACATCGGCCATTTTACCCGAATCGGCCAAACTCTATTGTATACCCTCACTGCGACCATCAGTAACAATGGATATAACACTGATAGATAAATACTGCAACAATATAACTAACAATAATGTTGCTCATGTACAGACCAAAGTGGTATTGCCAGAAGACTGCTCATAACCACGGCAACGACATCCAAGAAAACCGGTCAAGCACCCAACACATCTACGTTGTCTACAATGCTGGCAGTGAGCAACCATCGTGACAGCTTTGTATGCAATGCTGATATCCTCCTGAATATCAAACACAATCTCAATCATATATTCATCATGTGAATAACACTTTTAAATCACAATATCAGCCAGCACAGCAGTGTCAATTAGCTAATGGTGAGTTGGTGGCCTGTCGTGAATTTTGCAACGTATGGAACACACAACAGTTGTTAAGATCACCAATTAATTTGGACCGTTTAACCTAGAACACAGTGAGTTAGTGTGTAAAATGTACTGCTTGCCCACCAGTAAACTTGTTATTGCAACTTGCCAAAGGTCAAACAGCATTGTGAGTTTTGGGGAAAATAAATTAGTTCAACAACAAGCAAACAAGTTTAAACATTTCTCAAAGTATATTTCATGTTCTCTTAAACATATAATGCATAAAGGATAAAGCAAAATTTGTACAAAATTATAAGCTACCAGTCGGCAGTCAGCTGGTCACATAAAAAGGATAATTATGCACTTTGTATATAATGAGGCATCAGTTATGTAAATATAAGTTACAAATTGATAACTTCCAGTGAGCAGACGCCAAGTAGCGTGACTTGTCGTGTTGAGTTGTTGCCACTGGTTACAACTTACAACGGCACTCAGATACATCGTCCAAATCCAAATTGACAGTTAAATTACTAGATTGACCTTGCTACTGACACACTTGACACGCTACGCTGTAACATGAATGACATACACTGATCCATGACATCACTGGCTTAGACTCACATGTTTGGTGTCCCTGTGTTAACACAACGTGACTAGGAGACTGCATGACAAACTCTCAGAAGGGCGTGGTAATTTACATATTCGGTCCGAAGTCTTCAGCTTCTCAGTTACTTAGCAGAAAGCCTAAGATTCCTTCATTCTTAAACAGAAGTTCAGCACGTCCACATCAGAACACACAAAATAGATATCACTAACATCCTTTCTTCTTTCCCTGGCTTTTTCACAGCTAACTATTTGAAATTTGCAACGATATATTGTGGAAATGCACGTTTATAAAATTTAATAACCATTCACACTGCAGACTAATGCACTCTTGCCTTGCACACTCTTGTATAGTGTAAACATGACTTCATTTACGTTAATTATCATATTAACAGTTAACTGAATTTTTGACACTTTCCAATTGTTCAGCATCAA
>Ga0209782_1001724_pt1 | contig 11712 bp, 3 predicted proteins | sample WorMetmaBAHAMAS1_FD_187390 | JGI IMG/M metagenome (GOLD analysis project Ga0209782, IMG submission 187390) | Marine gutless worms symbiont microbial communities from Max Planck institute for Marine Microbiology, Germany - Inanidrilus... | ecosystem: Host-associated > Annelida > Digestive system >... | reverse complement strand
TTTAACCCCATTTTGCTTATTACACTATAGAACTTAATATAGCTAAAAGGTTGATTAAGTCCTTTACAGGTAAAATTTTTACCATTAGGTGTTTGGTAAAAAGTAAGTCATTTTCTGGGGGGGGGGCAAAATTTGGCATTTCACAGGGGTAAAAGAGTAGCATGTTGATATAAATTTTTATTATTCCAAAGGCACACCCTTGCATAATTCCAAGTCAACTGAGCCATCACACAAAAATTGGTGAAGGTCCAACCTCTAAAGGTGTAAACTAAAAGAGGTATATGTAAATAAAAATAGCTTTTGTTATATTCCACCAATTTCTACATAATTATAGATGGATATGCACCAAATATGGCACAGTTGTATGGGTTGCCCACATAATCACATATGATAAATTATTTGGCGATCAGTTGAGCAGTGTCAATTCTATGGAGGTCAAAGTCTGCCCTTTCCCACTGACAAGAGAGAGACAGAATATTTATTTGGGTCATTGTCTTCCTGTCTCTTCATTCCTTATGCATGGCCAAATTTTTCGGCAGATCTCAATCAAACCCAGGACTACTTACTGCCTGTGATTAGAAAAGTATACATAATAAAATATTAAATAATCTGTAGTAATATACCTGGCTAGAATCCAATTCATAATTGTGTTTTTTTGCAAAGAGCTTTCCCATCGAGATGCTAACAGCAAATGAAACAATTGCGATGCTGAAAGCATGACCAACAACGTCACTGAACCGTGATGACACCGGCGGAAGTGACGGCGGAGGAAAGCTGGACACCGCAAACACACAAACTTGTCAGAAATAAACCAAATACAAAATAAAACAAAATACAAGTGCCATAACTTCAATGTGCCCACATTTAAGCTCCACTTACATCAAGCTGTCTTATATATAAAGACACTGTGTGTCTGTTTCTTCATTCCTTATGCATGGCCAAAGTTTTCAGCAGATGTCGATAAAATTTGGCATGCGGCATCCTAACAAATCATTGATGGTCACTGGTGGTAAATTTGTGAACAGGCCACATCGCAGTCAGACCTACAGGAGCTACAACAGGGGCACTAATAGCCATTCCAACCATGTGCTACACAACATGCTGCAACAGCGGCACTAAGATTAGCAAGGGTTTTATTAACGGCCAATATTCAATAGTCTGATGGGCTTTAAACAGCTAACGGACACTACAAACATGAGAGTGGAGTTTCCTAAATAAATATCAATCTACTAGCTGTTCCTTACCCATCAGCCTATAAATACTAACTGTTCGAAAAACCGTTTGTGCCATGGTTGTGACACATCTGAACAGCTGCTGTTGAAAAGCCCCAAGCACCATGCTTATGATGCTGCAGTTCTATCATTCAATAGTATTTGCCAGGTGGTGCCCATATTTATAACTATGACCATTCTTGGAGTGTAAGGATGCCACATGTCAAATTTAGTTGAGATTTACTATAAAACATACATACATAAGGAACATACAAGCAGAGAGATAAGGAACACAGAAGCAGAGAGATTTAGTTTTATAAATAAATAACTGATTGATTGAGTTATGTTTAACGTCCTACTCAACACAAAATAGGTCATTTTGGAGCCAATCTCTTGGCTAGGAATGAAATAATAAAAATCAGAACCAGGAGAAACAACCACAAAATAAACCTAGGTTAATGCCAAGAAGTAAATAACAACACAAGCCGCAACCACTCATTAAGAACACAAAAATACTATGACACAAAATAAAGATACACAACTCAAATACCTGGGGCCTGATTTACAAAATATCTTAAGATTTATCATAAGACTGTCATAACTTTGTCGTAAGATTAAAATGCGATAGTGATTTAAGATGTAGGGCCTTCTAAGTTTTCTTTATAGCTATAGTAGCCTGCGTAAAATTTTTACGATTTTCATCTCAAATTTTTGCTACGATAATAAATAGTAAGACGAAAATCGTAAAAATTTATGTCACTTTAATAATCCCCATACAAATGCCTAACAATGCAGAAAATTTTGTGAAGATCGCTCCAGTACTTGCTGAGATATTCGGTGGGATATGCCGATTTTTGCCATCTCATCCAAAAATGTGCAGTTGTTACCCCTGTTATCTCTGGGGGTATTGACGATATTCATAAAAGTTGCACAGCATGTAGCTACAATACTGCTACTGAATATAACTGAATCGAAATGGCAATATTAAAATCTCTTTTGGAACGCCACTGTGCTGAGTAAATGCATATACCAAAATTTTGCCATAAAATTGGTTGCCATGGCAATGTCCCTTGAGTAATTGGAAAAAGAGGTTCGGATCAATCATCTTCGAACAAATGCCTATCATTTGGTAAAAAAATGTAAAAATCGGTCCAGATACTGAGATAATTTGGCTCCATTTTAAAAAAAATATTAAAAAGAAAGAAATTAATGCAAGTAAAACATTTAGCCCTTCCGGCAAGTTTGCCGAGCGGGCTAAATTATCACCAGGTCACAGCAAATCATCCTTTATTCAGAAATCGACATATTGCATGCACTACACAGGACCTAGGCAGGGAGCAGAGCATGCTACTGTCTGTTCTCATATACTCACTGTTAACGAACACTGTCAAGATATCAGACACTGTGTCAAAAATGGGAGTTGTTCTTTGTTAAGACGGTGTCATGCCAAATATGTCGCATTGCCAAATAACTCGCAGTACGAGATTTGCGCAACAAGTGGGAATTATTAAACCTAACCGTACAATTAACCCTAATCCTAACCTTAATCTTCAGCATAACCCTAACCGAAGAAATAAACACCTGCGTACGAGACATTGCGAGATCGCGCACGCCCAATGGTGTAAATTATTACAACCTTTAATGACCGCTGGCAAACCCATTAAAACACTTCTGCCACTTAAGACATGCAACAGATGTGACACGCATTCAAGCCAAAAATAAAGTATAGCATTTTACATACCCAGTTGGTATATATCCTACAGTTTTTACTCCAAATGTTGTCATAAAATCTGCCAGATATGACGTGAGTGTTACAAATATGATCTGTACAAAAAAACAACAAGACTAAGGTGGCACAGTTTGATAAATATAAATACACTGATAATGACACAGACGCTTCAGTAAAAGTTATCACCATCTAAAATATCACGTAATATGGCTCTGAAAAGTTCTTCCCAATATTGGTTAAGATCTTTGTCAACTCCATACTGACAGTAATATAGCTTCAGAATTAAGTAAGTGCCAACCTAATTCATGGGAAAAATTCACAATTTCATGCAAAGTTTTTAAAAATGTGACAAAGTTTTTTTTGTAAAATTCGTGGAAAATCTTTGACAAATTCACAGAGAATTACAGGCCATATACTGTCCCTCACTCCATGGTGTTTGATAACTATTAACTAACAAAATGCTTTCCAGTTCTAATACAATACATATTCATTATCACTTCTTCACTAACTAGTTCACAATCACTAGTATGGCATCACTCGCATCTATCATCGTATGTGCAAAAAAACAGATTTTGAAAAATTTGAATTTATAGGATAAAGAGGTTAATCCTGTCACCGTACAATATTTCAAGGCAACTGATCAAAACCAAATGTTGCTAAAGATCAATATTGATTGCTTTGAAAATAGCAGCCACTTGCTATCTTGGATTTGCTGGACATCTACTGTCACCACCTATGAAGTGTAGTTGGCTCTCGACTGTTGTGCAAAATTTGTTTGGAAATGCTGCAATAGTTTTGACCAGTGTACCATGATGCTGCTTACACTGTCATAAGGGGGGGGGGTCAGAAAGGCCAAGCCTCCCCAAAGCAGAAACCTTTTTCTCTATCAGATGTGAGAAGGAGGGGGCAAATTTATCTCATTCTCAATATTTCCGAAGTGTTCAGTAATCACGAACAATGTATCCACAATATGTCAGGCGTTTAAACAGCAAAGACTGCAACTCCTTGGTCCCGTTGGATCTATCCTCATGGCATTTTCCTGAATGCAGTTAGGCGAGCCTGTACATCTAGAGTCTGGGGTTGGCGGTCTCAGTGGAGTCCAGAGGAAGATCTCTAAAGCCCTCTGCACATGTAAAATTAAATGAAACTAAATGCTTCTGGCAACATTTATTTCACTTGTGTTCGGCTTAACATTTGCACTAGCACAATGTCATTATTATGCAGCAAGACAAATTATATTACTGCCCACACAAATCTGCCCCAAACAGTGTCTTGATTGGTTCAACCATTTTTGCACAGCTCACACACGTGCCAAATTTAGAGACACACAGATCACGCTACACGTGACAAATGTAGACATCTACACACTGTGCAATTTTAGAAACATGTACACAAAACTTGTACACGAAACTTGGCAGAACATGAATATGGCAGACAATAATAAAATGCTGATGATTTTCACTTGGTTCCAGTTATGATAACATCGCAGCTAGTAATGGCCGTAGCCGCCTGTAACATCAACTTTGTAAACGTGTACATTATAGCTTATTGTGTACACATTTACACACATGCACCCCAACACATTCACCGAATCTAATCCAGATTCGTCTAATTGAATATCCCCTTATATACCTTAAAAATTACAGCCACTAAAATTAGCCAATAAGCTGATAAAAACAAAGCTGCAGTGGCCGCACAGTTAGATTTCTTGTCAAAGTTACAGGTGTTCTTTGGCCATAATTAGCATTGTCAAGCAACTAAACACAAAATCACAAAAATATGTCATGCACAAGTGTTCATATTTTCTACTAACATTTACACTGCAGTGCAAAATCTTCAGATATATAAACTATAAGTGAAAAACATTTTTTGTATACAGACCACAATCAGTTCAATTGGCAGTGGCATTTTGAATCTCCGCTTAAACCTTGGGTTAATCCAACGCTGCACAGCATAGATAACAGCCATAGAGATGAGTGCGGTAATAAGAGCAGCCACATTTGTATGCACAATGTTCCTGAAGAAGTCTCCGTACAGCTGCATGAACACAGTGACATGTAATCAAACTAGCAACCTTTGTTCCACTATATTGAACTAAACTTTCAATACCTACAGTAATTTCAGTGACATACATATACTGTGTTAATGTTCAGCGACATAACACACTCAATATACAGGGTGCAGTGACCACACATGGCAAAAGCTACTAGGCCAGGCGGGACATGGCTAACTCACTTTCTGGCCCCTGTGGGCCACAACTATCTAAGACATGCCTACTTTTGAGCCCAATAAGACACATGTTACATTAGTGATGTCTGTATGATCATTCACTTACAAAAAATATGTCTGCAAAAGTCCCCATAATTAATTGGTTACCACAGTAACATCCCTTGGGCTACCATGCAACTTATGTCAGTTTTATACTCCCCCATACATATGTCAACCAATGCTGAAAATTTGGTGACGATCGTTCCAGTAGTTTGCTGAGATAATCGGTGGGATATGCAGATTTTTTGCCATCTTATCCGAAAAGATGCATTTGTTACCCTCGTAATCTCTGGCATTACTGGACCGATCTTCATCATGTTTGTAAAGAATGTAGGTAAAATTAAATACTTCCACTGAATAAATCCGAATCAGAATGGCGATATTGCAGTCCGTTTTAGAAGGCCGCTGTTCTGAATGAACGCATATATCCAAATTATGCCATAAAATTGGCTGCGACAGCAACATCCCATACAGAATCGGAAAATGAGGTCCAGATCAATCATATTCGTGTAAATACCTATCACTTGATAATACAAGTATATATGCTAACGACAATAAATTGCACAACTCTGCCTTATGCCAAATCGACCATATCGTGTTGCACGCCAAGTACAATAGCCAGGCAGTGGGCGATATATGTGTGGTGAAGCTCAAACTCCACTTGGCCAAGTTCTTGTCAACATATTATACAAACAAGTTCTGTTAACAAATTCACAACAAAGCAAACTAATGGAGCTTGAGACTTATTGTATAACAGCAATAGCATCGTGCGAGAAACTGATGTCGACTGCACTGTTGATCTCAGTTAACAGTATGACGTGACAAAAATTTTCCCAGTCCACAGATGTGCATGCAAAAACAGCTCACGTAAACATAAGCATGCCCCTTTTGGGGGTGATCTGTCGTACCCTTTGGCAAGACTTGATATAGTTTCCTTATATACAAAATTTGACAGCTCTACCTTTAGCCATTCCTAAGATATGGATGGGGCCCAAAAAATTTAAAACTGGTCACTTGAAGTAACCACGCCCCTTTCAGGGACAACTTGTCGTCCATAGGATAACCCCCCAAGGTCATCGGCAACATACGATCAACCTGTATACCTGTAGTCTCTATGTTTACTCACTACAAAAATATAAAAGCAAAAGTTGGGGTGTTGTGAGGAGCCAGGTGTTCCCCAAGGTCATCGCCAACATAACAATTCAATAGAGCACATATTACTTCCTATTCAACTTTAATAACAAGAGGCTCTGCTATGGCAGAGAGACTGCGCGACGCACTTGTCAGTAGAAATTCTGCAACTACAAAACAATCCATTTGAAAACTAGAGTCCTGGGCCTATCATGTGGCATTATTTGCGCGATCCTACGTTGAGCTGTTTTCACACAATACCGGAGTGTGACAGACACACACACACACACACACACAGACAGACGGACGGACAGATACACGACGACGGCATGTACCACGCTCAGCATAGCATCGCGCAGTAAAAATCGACCATATTGCACTGCACACCAAGTAGGGCCTATAATTACCACGCAACGAGCGTCGGTTGATAGCAAATCGCTAGGCAGACCAAGAAATGTCGTTGTCTACAGGGTGCGCCAATAAAAAACAATCCCTTAGGAAAAATTAATTATCTCAGTTACTATAGCAGATTTTTTCACCAAATTTACAGCTTTTACAGAGGAGGTTTCAGGCCACATAGGCAGCAAATTTCGTTACAATATTTATTGTGGTTTAAAAACTGCCACTATTTGAACTTAAAAGTTCATTTTTCTAAGTGAACCAGTAATGAAATTGCGATTCTGGTAAAAAAAATCATAGCAAGTGTGTTATATGGATATGCCAATGGATTATCATGTGTGGGGTGCTATGCTGGAACACTATCGAATACACATGCCAAAGTTGACCAACATCATGCTGAGCTGAATGACCATTTTGTCGACCATATGGAAGGATTTGCTTCACGAGTTTATTAATAATGCAATTGTATCATTTTTGCAACAGATTTCGATCGTGGGTTGCTGCAACTGGTGGGCAATGATATTGTGAACACTCTGTTTAAATAATGAGTGAGGTATAGGCACCTGATATTCATCATTAAAACATTTGAGCTGTTGATGAAAAGCTCTGCAATATTTGATTCATTATTCGTGAATATTCAATGTGCAATTGTATGTTCAATTGAAAAATTAAACTTAAAAGTTTAAACTGCTGTTTCTGTTGAACCATATAAGTTATTTCAATAAAATTTGCAGGATATGTTACCTGAGTACTCACATCCTACATTTAGCCGTTTTGATACAATACCGGAGTGTGACAGACATACACACAGACGGACGGACACACGACGACGGCATATACCGCGCTTAGCTAAAAATTATGCATCTATCTTGTACTGTTTGTGAGTTATAACGAGTTATTCGTCGACAGTGGCCTAGTTTAACCTACCTCACCTGGCGCCCCCGTCTGGGATAACCGTTCGTATTAGCCGTGATCATTGGCACCAGAAAACTAGAGTCCCTGGCAATTGTGTGGCTTTGTTTGCATGATCATATGTTTAGCTGTTTCGATACAATACCAGTGTGTGACAGACACATACACAGATAGACAGACAGAGAAACAGATGATGACGGCATATACCGTGCTAGATAGCGTCGTGCGGTAAAAATGGTGAAAATGGGTCCAGTAGATTCTGAGATAATTGGGCTCCAATTAAAAAAATAAAAGAAAGAAAGTAACGCAAGCAAAATATATAGGCCAGTCAGCAAGTTTGCCGAGCGGGCTAAAATATAGAATATAGAATACAGTATGAGAGAACATGATGCAGACTAACGAAGACAAGTTTGGCAGGCCCGCTGAAAGAGCCAACTTTAATTCCAAAGACATGTTTGATTTGGCTGGAGAAGACATGTATTGATGCACCAAATGTCAATGCACGTGTCAATGGTTCCGACAAGTAAATCGTCACAAAACCAAACTTGACAAATCCCATTACAATCTACACAGGCAAGCATCAGTGTCACACGTACAACAATTCTACTGCCATAACACAAACACGTATCAGCGCCTCTGAAGTTACGACCTTATGGCGCTATACAAATGTCTATATTATTATTATTATTATTATTATCAACAGTTAGCCTGAGCTAGTAAAGTATTTCCACCGAGCCAGCAATGCTCACATTAAAATGTATGCATGTATAGCTAACTACTAATTGTATGACAATGCATAACCCACTATCCTTGCCATCTCTTCATTCCCTACATAACACCTCATTTATACAATTGTTAATGGGTTAAGTTTTTACGTCCCACCCAACACGAAAAATAGGTTATTCTGGAGGCATTCTTTTCAGACCAATATCTTGGCTAGTGATAAAAAAATAAATTTTAATTTAATAATAGCAACTAATAATAGCAAACATGCATCTGTAACTAATCAGTGTGAGAAGCATTGCAACAGATGTGTATCATCACAAAATTTAAGACACTGACTGACTCAAACACATGCTAATCGACAGTTGGACTGAGCTAAGCCAAAATATGTTAAACTGAGCGATCGATCAACTGCCAAAAACCTGGTGATGCTCATCAAGGCGAATGATAACTACGCTGATTTGGTCTGGACTAGCCTGGCTGGCTAGCTCAGGTGGCGTGGGATCGACTCCCACTGCTGCCTGGCATGTCGAGTCAGGTTTCTGCATGCTATGAGATTATTCTCGGACAGGTACAGAGGGTTCGCCTGTGTCCTCTTTCAAATATGACAGGCCATCACACCCGGATTGGGGGCGTCTGGGTGTGGTGAGAGCCACTGGTGCGGATAACAGATGGCAAGGGCCAGTAGTCCTATAGGAGGGCCGCACTTTGGTACCCTGCCAGAGAAACCTGCCGGCTAATCTGGTCTCTATAAATATACAGTACCAGCCCCAGGGTTAGAGGGGAAGCGCACTGGGCCAGGCCTAGGCTTCAGTGCTGGCAGTGGCTGAAGGCACGTCAAAAGACTGCCAACAGTCTACCGCCACCCCTGATAGAACGAACGAACAAACGAATGATCGTTGCTGATACTTTCACTGTATGTAAAAAAGCACTAAATTTACAATTAAACAGCTGCTCAGTGTAAGTACAGAATGCAAAAATCAAAGGTAGCGGAACTGAGTTCCAGTGAGCTGACCTGAAAAATGCCTGCGATGCAGGTTAATGCAACAGCAACGCCAACACGACACTGCGTGTCCAAGCTGCGACTGCTGTCTGGAACTGATGTTGACAAACTCGCTGTCACACTATATTCGGCAACAGAATGAGTGTACAATACTGATGAATTTGTGTAATTATGCGATGATGAAGATGGAATGTGATCACAGTTCTCGTCTACCGCTACTCCAATCATCAAACAGACAACGGCAAATGTACCTGCAGCAAAACGTTCTCCACTCAGTTATCAGTGTACAAGACAAAATACAATCAAATGTTGCCAACATTAGCTCTACAGGGTGGCTCAAAATAAAACACCCCACCAGACAATGTGCAATATCTCGGCAACCAGTGGTCTGATTTTAAAACTTCTTGAAGCTGTTTAATCCTTACACTTCTGTGAAACTAACAGTATACAATGTATCCACTGCACCTTAATTATACTGAGTAAAACAATTACTATATACAAGAAAATTACCATTTTCATCATAGTGCTTGTATTGAAATTGGTGCGAATGACGTCATAATTATTCCGATGTTATCAAAAAATTCACCTGTGAAAAATGGTAATTTTCATAGTAATTGTTTTACATGGTAGTGTGGTTGTATAATTAAAATGCAGTGAATACACTGCATAGTGTAGATATTGCATATTGTCTGGTGGGGTATTTTATTTTGAGCCACCCTGTAGAGTGACAACTACGGCCGAGGCACATTTAGTAAACACTCTCTGTAAGATGAAAGTAATACTCAACGGCACAATGACACACCAGGCATTTCGACAGCCACTTTCTACACTGACTGAGTTTAACATCCCACTTGACACTACATAGGTCATATCAGAGATGCTTTTCCCAGCCAATCTCTTGGCTAGTAATGAGATAAAAATCAAAATTTAAGCCAAAAGAAAATCATAATATAATAAACCTAGGCTAACACAAAACTAAACCAGTAACTACTGAATCAGTGAAGTACAAATCATCGAACACAAAAAAACTACAACATAAAATAAACTGATACAAATTATAACGCAGGTTTACTCCTCTTCTGTGACATACGGAATAGAAACAGAGCGGAGCTATTCTAAAAGAAAAAGATAAAAAGATAAAGGCGAAGTAAATAAATAGAAAAATATAAACAAGAGTAAAAGGAAGCAAGTCACAAAAAAGCAAAAGAAAGCAACACATACAAAATCTAAATAATGCCGAAATCTACGTCTTCTAGGGTGCATTAGGCCCTCATGCCCGCACATGGTGCAACTTTCCAGATAAATCTCGGATAACTGTTGGATTTTTCTCCATCCTCCTGTGTCAGACAAACTTCATATCCTTTTTCAGAGTGTGATTACTTAAAGGCTGTCCACACAATACACAGATATACATGTATCTATGCAGATACATGCATATATACATTTGTGATACTATGTAATCAGACCAGAAGGTAGCACCTCCAATAAATGTCAAACTTAAAACTACAGTACTAGAACCATACGGATTACTATGACACTATACATGTGGTCACAAAAATAGTACCACATGATAACCAGAGACACTAGCTTTTAACGTGCAATGCTATGCTGGTGCTGTATATGCTGTTGTTGTGTGTCTTGTCTCTGTGTGTGTGTCTGTCACACGCCAGTACTGTAACAAAACAGCTAAACTTAGCTCTTAGGATCATGCAAACAAACTATATGATAGCCAACGGACTCTAGTTTTCTAGTGCCAAACATCTCAGCAAAATTCAAACAGAGTCACCCCCTAGTGGGGTGCGATATACAGGTGGGGTAGGTTAAATCAGCCACTTTCGACAAATAACTGCTACAACTCAAAAATGGTACAAGATGGACGTATAGTTTCTATTAAAGCCAAACAGGAAGTCATATGCGCACTACAAAATGGTTATGTTGTCGATGACATTAGGGGACCCTTAACCCACAAACCATCCAACTATATCAATCATGTGTCGCCTTTCATATATTCGTAGAGTGTTAACATAGACTTCATATTTGGTATACAAGTTGATCATAGCTAGTTCCAGCCAATAGATGACATACTGTCTCTGAAAGGGACCCAGTAATGTGACGTGACCCATTTTAAATTTTTCTGGCTCCATTCAGATCTTAGGGATGGCTGAAGCTAGTCTAGAGTTGTCAAATTTTGTACAAAGGCAGAATATATTGTCTTGCCAAAAGAGTGTGGTTGGGCTTGTGACCCATTTTTGCATTCGCAACTGTGGGGAAAAATTTCGACATAATGCACCGTTAAGTAAAGGCAACTATATCATGGATGGAGGACCTCTGTTGCT
>Ga0209782_1001723_pt1 | contig 11712 bp, 11 predicted proteins | sample WorMetmaBAHAMAS1_FD_187390 | JGI IMG/M metagenome (GOLD analysis project Ga0209782, IMG submission 187390) | Marine gutless worms symbiont microbial communities from Max Planck institute for Marine Microbiology, Germany - Inanidrilus... | ecosystem: Host-associated > Annelida > Digestive system... | reverse complement strand
ACCGGAGTGTGACACACACACACACACAGAGACGGACAGACACACGACGACGGCATATACCGTGCTTCGCGTCGCGCGGTAATAATTACGGTTAGCCTGTCTTCAATTCCGTACATCACTAAATACTTTGAAATGACGTCACTGTGGTGACCACTGGTGACGTACTGCAATGACGTAACGAATACTTGCAATGTAAACAACATCACACCAACCCTGTGCACCAACCGTAATTTGATTTTGTTATGTCTGTAACTTTTAACCTATACGTCGCCATGCCGTTGTTTTTCCTACTGCGTCTCTGACGGTAAAGACTATGTACGAAATCGCGCAAGTCCTGCAGCGGGAATGTATTTATTCAGTGCAGCGTTTAGGCGGATCTTGACACTAGACCACAGTCCGTGCTAGTAGACTAGACAGCTGATTTTTTCGAAGGTTTGATGTGATTTAAGCTGTTGTGATGGAGGAAACAGCTGTTACGGAGAAAATTGTTAGATATCAGAGATACCTGGAGAAGTGCGCGAACGACGATAAAGCTAACGAAAAACACGTAAGAAATTCTGTCATTATTGCACGCGTATAACGTCGAAGCGGAGTTGTCTTAAGGCCTTCCATAAGGTCACACGCCAGCGTCTCCTGTTAAAAACATCACATTTAATTATTAATATGAAGTTTATTCTCAACTGGTGCAGAACAGAAATAGAATAAAAACTAGAATACAAAGAAGACAAATAAAAGACGAAAGATCAACCAATAATCAAGACGAAAGACACAGAAAACACAACATACATCATAGTAAAAAACACGCATTTGACCCACAGAATTTGCTCTGCAAAATTTATGTGACTGTTCGCGAATGACATGCACCTGAAATTTGTAGAAAACGATCTTTTACTAAGTGAGTGATGGCCTAGATCAAATTGAATGGTAAGGTGTGGAATGACTCAGGTAGATTTCACTTGAGGAACCTCTACCTGAATCAACATGAATTTGTGGAAAGATGCAGAGTTCAACAATTTTAACACAGATCGTTGCTCTTGTGAGACGGATTTGTGGGACAGATCATCATCAGCATCATCATATTCATTTTGTATATTGTCATATGCAACCAAACGTAATAAATTGCCTAAGACTAATGTTCGTATACTATGAACGAAGTGAAATAATAAAAAAAATTATAATAACTAACTAGTATGAGTGTTTATATAGCAGCTGGATGATAAAGTCTAGGTTGTTAATTGAGTTAATCGAGTAGGCCTAGATAAATTACATCATTGGTTGCAGCAGCCACAGCCCGTACATACATAAAAGTCACTTGTTCCCTTCATTTTCTTCTTTTATTTGTTCTGGCAGAGAACATTATGGGAAATATAAAATGTGTGATAGTTAGGCCATGGATCAGTGATCCTTTATGTAGAAGTGATATAAGCAACTAAATAAATACTATAGGTTAAAATCATGATCGGTCGTGGTTATTTTCATGACATTTCCTGTCATGTTGAGCAAACATATTAACAATACATGATATAAAAGCAGTTACTCTTGCCATGGTTGTGTTCTGATCAGCTTTTTGCAGTACCTTGGTGTTTTAATCATGTATTTATTTTTAGCTGTTGACGGTGTTGAAGAAGCTTGACAGCTTGCCTGTAACACTGGAACATTTGCAGGTTAGTATTACTTTTGCTTAAAGTGACCACTGACCGAGCATATATTTTTTAGCCTACCTATTGTATAGGCTTTTCTATGATTTAATTATATAATTTTTGTAGGAATATAAATAAATGAAATGGAAGCATTGATTTATATAGGTAACCTTTTTGTAGTCATTTTTATAATTAAAGTATAAATAGTTAATTTTGTAAGAATTACATGCAGTTTTATGACAGGTGACTGGAATTGGAAAAACAGTGAATGGTTTTCGAAAACACTGCAGTGAATTGGTAGGAAATTTTGCTCGCCATCTTGTCACCAAGTGGAAACAACTTGTACAACTTACAACTGAAGTCATAAGTGAGACACATTGTGCAGCATCAGCCCCTGATGATTTGCTGATAACAGCTGATGGCGAGAAGATTAGCAGACTGGATCATCACCATTTAGAAACCAGTTCATCAAAGCATAAACAGTTAAGTGCTGATGGCACTACAACTGCATCAAAACACCATTCATCAGCTGATGTTAAGTCTGGCAAAAGAGATAAGCAAAATGACGATAAAATATCTAGCAAGCGATGCTCAGAGAGCAAAGTTTGTGATACATCAGTTACTTTTCCTTTCGACAGTGATCAGTTGGGATATGGCAGTAACAGTTCTCACAGTCATTCTGCATCACAGATATCAGTTCATATGGATCAAACAACTGAATGTCAGCAGTTGTCAGCTGGTGACTTGCAATTGTTGAACAGTGAAGGTGCTATTTGCGGTAAGTCTGGTCATAAAAAGTACCACAAATTGAGTAAACATACTGCTGATGACAAGAACAAAGAAAAGTGCAGTTCACACAACAGACTGCCTGCAACTTCTTGTTTTTCAAAGTCTGCATCACATAGAGAACATCGTATCTCACAGTCACATCATACAAATTGTGATGGTTCTGCAACTGACAGAATGTTGCATAAAGGTGAAAAATTGTCTCTTCCTAAAGCTTACGATGGAACAGATCTGAAGAAATCAGAGCCAAAAGATGTTTCTGAAAGCATGCGTAAAGCTGGCCATAAAGTCAGTGAGAAAAAGTCACATAATGCACACATTTCAGACAGAGCTTCACAATCTAATGCCAGTGCATCTTCAAATGCTCGTACACAGAATCCTGGCCATATTTTGGAGCTGGAGCATAAAAATTATGTAGATACTGAAACCTTTACAACTACTGATGATGTGGATAATGGTGAAAGTAAAGGGATGACATTTGAACAGATGTTGAACTATGATAATCATCACACAGTTGCCAAAAAGAAAAAAAGCATCGATAGACATGTTGCTGGTAAACACTCAAAAGTTCATAAATCGGCATCAGACAGTGGTTTACTTACGCCATCTTCCATGACCAGGCATTCTAGTGAACCTTATTCTGAGCTCATGTCAAAACGTATCTCGCATGTGCTTAAGACGTATGAAAATGACGATTCTGAAATATCACAACTGAATCAGCAGCCTGTGATTCCACAGCCAGACAGCCAGGTTAGTGAATGTTCACACACTGACACTATAACATCAAGATGTTGCCACTTGTTTTTGCATTTCTAATTTGTATTGTGATGTAATGTGTGGCGACATTAAATGGTAATAGTTAATAGACTGACCAGGCCATGAGGCCCATCAGTATCACTAGAACTTCCGATTTTCTGCAGCCAAAAAAAAGAATTCTGAGGCATGGTGTGAAATTACGCAAGCTACGGAAAATCATATTCTTCAAGTAGCACACACTAGATGCACCAGATGAAGCTGAAAGACTGAATACAAGTTTTAGTGTGCCACATGATTTGCATTTTTTTCGAAGATTATACTGCTATGTAGCTTGGTAACAGAGGCAGCGCCTAAGTTTATTATATAGTGGCACTCTGGAAGTCAGACTCGCATGAGAACACATGCTAGTCTCTAATCAAGCTACATGTTTTACTTTTACAGAGCAAAATGGATATAATGTGCCTGACAGATTTATTATAATGTTGAAGTGTACTGTCTACCAGCTACCATCAGCCTTCACTTTTAATATTGCAGTCACAAGTCGCCATATTTGTATGTTTGCCCACTTGCATATCTCAAAAACCACATGTCTTAATGCTCTATGCATATTACCTGTAGTTATTGCATGGTCCTTCTCTCTTGACAGTGCAACACATATATACTTTTCTATTTTGTGGATGATGTCATGTTTTCATACAATGGGGCATATAATTAGTCATAATGGTAGTAGAGTTAAGATTTTGGCTGTGAACAATGCATAATGATGTCATAATTTACACGATACTGCCCTGTATGTAAGTCTCAGTGTCTGTCTCTCTGTTTCTGCTTCCTCATCTTTGAATTGTGCACCGGGGTGGGGGTAAAGTCTGCTGTTCTCTGTTGTCTTGTTAATTCGTGCTGTTTTCCATTGTGGTGTTGCCAGTTGGACATTTCAGCCAAGGATATTATTGCAACATTGTCAGAGACTGTCGATGCCTATGCCAAAAAATCTGCAGCAAAGTCTACAAAGCAGCCATGTATGGAATGTGATTATGAGATTATATTTTGGATACGTTTGAACTGTGATGTCATGTTGTTCTGATATAACATAGCAGTAATTAGCATATTATCATATTAATACATATGATTTGTGTATTATTATCTAATGTCATGTGTATGATGCACAGAATTGTTGAGTTATTAAAGACAAAGTTAGGTATAATATTCTCTTTGAGTAAGGCCAGTGTTTCAATGCTGCTTACACTTTCCCACCAAGTTTTAACTGATTGGTGCAAAACGTTGCTGATAGTAACAAGTATATCTGCGAACACCGATGGACCTCGTGACGCTGCTTCACGAAAAATCGACTATATTGCCCACCGAGTACAATTACCAGGCAACGAGCGTTGGTTGATAGCAAATTGTACACAGACCGAGAAATTCGGTTATTACCAGATATTTGAACGATAATGCTCAAACTCCACTTGGTTTATTTGTTACCTATTATACAACCAACTTCGCGACAAACACAGTGACAAATCAAACCGATGAAGCTTGAGCCTTAGTGTATGGCAGCACTAGCGTCGACCGTCAAAGGTGAGACAAACAGTGGTCCGTCGTCGATCTTGTTGATCCTAGTTAATAGCGTGCTGTGACGAAATTTTTTCTAAGTCCACAATTGCACATGCAAAAATTGGTCACGTGAACATAACCACGCCCCTTTTGAGGGTGATTTGTCGTCCTTTTGGCAAGACTTGGTATAGTCTCCCTCTATACAAAATTTGACTAGCTTCAGCCATTCCAGAGATATGGATGGGCCCCCAAAATTTAAAACATGTCACGTGATGTAACCACGCCCCTTTCAGGAACGGTTTGTCATCCATCGGCTGGGACTAGCTACGGTCAACCTGTTCACCAAATATGAACTCTCTACGTTTACTCACTATGAAGATATGAAAGGCGACGAAAAATGCAAAAATTGGGGTGGTTTTGGGGGTTAGGGGTCACACAAGGTCATCGGAAACATTGCCATTCGATAGAGCACACATGACTTTGTATTCGACTTTAATAGAAACTATGCGTCTATCTTGTACCATTTTCGAGTTATAGCGCGTTTTTCGTCAAAAGCGGCCAACTTTAACCCACCCCATCTGCATTTGTCGGGTGATCCCGATCGAATTTTGCCGTGAACTTTGGTGTTAGAAAACTATAGAGTCCAGCGGTTATCGTGTGGCATTATTTGCATGATCCTATGTTTAGCCATTTTGATACAATATCGGAGTGTGACAGACACATAATGATGGCATATGCCGCGCTTAGCATAGCGTCGTGCGATAAAAACCCAAAAATATCAACCTCTGAGGAAATACAAAATTTATAGTTTGTTGTGTAGCAGTCTGCTGGTAATCGGTCACATTGATCACTAGGAAGACCAAGTATTGTATATTTATTGCAGTGGAAGGAATTAGGTAGATAGACATCCAAGAAAGATGTGGTGGGAAAAGTTTTGGTCTGTCCTGAGAGCATGCACAGGTTTAAAACAAGTGAAGGAAAAACTAAGGAGATCTATGTTCATCTGAAAAATGTTCTTTAAATTCGTGTGTGTGGGGTGTATGCATCCAGTCTGAGATTTTTTGCTCTGTGAATGGTTTGCCAGCAGACACAGTTGATGATGATGTGAACCTTGGTCATGCAAAGCGTTATTCCCGCACCCAGGTCTACGCGGGAAAAAAAGTGCATTATCTTACTGGTCTGTTGATTCTTACTGTTCAGAATGTTTCTTGTTTTCATATGTAAATATTTTTTTGTATGTAATATATATGTGTATTTGTTTATTTTTATTCAGTTATTTATTCATCATTTTGATTACTATATGATAGGTTGTATAACTAAAGTGTGTCAAGTTAAGAGATTATGTATAGTGACTTTCTGCTGGAAACCAATTTCACATTTCTAGCACTTAAACTCCTGGATCAAAATTTTGCTGGGTTGGATGGACATCTGAAATAAACACAAAGCTCAGCTCTCGCAGAGGGACCACAAAATACTCCGTACCAGTTAGTCTTGTCATCTGCTGTACACCTCCATGATAAATTGCATTTGAAAAACCTAGCAATTAGACAGTGGAAGTGACTTGAATTTTTGACATTTAACTCAAACTAAGCAAAGAATATTTAAATTTCCTGACATGCATGTTTTACACATTTTAGACAAATTCTCAAACTTTTGACATATCACATGCCTTTTTCTCATTAACCATCGCAAAGTTATCAATTCTCAAAAACAGTTCGGTTTTTGGCCCACCCTGCAAAATACCATAGCATTCAGGCCTGTAGCCAGCTTCAAATCTGGAGGGTCATCCATCCCCTCTCCTTCCTTTCCATTTCCTTCCTCTCCCTTTCCTTCCCCTCCTCTCTCATCCCTTCCCTTAGAAGTAGACCCCCTTCTGTCCAGCTAGAGGGTCTGGGAAAGCGCTGTAAGTTCGCCTAACGGGATCTGGGGCGGAGCCCCAGCCTAAATTGAATTTGGTGCATTTTAGCTTTAAAATCTGACATCCAGTGGCAGCAAATTTAATGATTTCCCGAGAATCAAATTGCCAAATTGTGCATTTTGAAGGTAAAATTTGGCATCTCGTGAGAACAATTTTAGTGTCAAATGTATTCGAGCAACGGAACGTAGATTTACGTTACTCGCGTGGCTGACTACTATTACTACACCACTGCACTAGTGAAACCATTCACTAACTGACAAAAATGTGGACCTTAAAAAGCAGACCTGGCTGGATTTGGGGGGTCATCCGAGCGCCCCCCCCCCTTGTTATGGGCCTAGCATTACCCAAAATAAGCAGTACAATACAAAATACACATAAAATACATAAAACACATTATTCTGAACTTTTTTGATACTTTGCTAGTGTGTAGTTAATCGAGGACCGGTATCTTTTTGTTCTGAAATAGGGAACTGTATATTTTAGGCAGTTACGTAATTTAGAACGAACTTTATTATTGAAATACGCTCAGTCACAGATCGTATAAAAACAGTCAATATTGCGGAATCAAAAGAAATCAAATTGTTTGAGGCATTTATTTGTATCAAAGCATTTCTTTATTTCTAACAAAATGACTATCGCAAGTGTTTATGCGTATACTGGAGTACTTGGAATAACTTAAGATGGTTGTGAGGAGATTGCAGCTCAGTGTTACTGCTGTGCATTAGTGATCTGATATTGTTTCATTGTTATACCAGTTACATGTATGATGGTTCTATTATTTATGCAGAAGTGCCAACTTTGTACCAAGCATGCCTTCGTGTTCTTATGGATAATGTTGATGGTAAGTTTCGTTTTTACACGTGGCAAATAAGTAATATATACCTGCATTTATGAAAGTTGGGAGTTTTGTTGTTACAGTTTTTGGCATATGTCTCATTATCTAGCATGTAGCAAGATATCCAAATGCTGATAAATAGCTTAAATGATTGTTGCAAACAGCGAGTATCAGTTGGCAGTATTTATTGTAATGTGAGATACACTCATCATGGTCCTAATTAATCAGGTGATTAACGTCACCAAGCGTACAAAACATAGGACTTTTTCTGCCATTTGGAATGTCTAGATGTTGATAGAGTGGACATGCCAGTAATATTAGCTGAGATAAGTTGATGAAATGATGGTTACCATCCAAGCAGTATGCCACTAAGTTGTGGCTGAGATGCTGGTATTCAGCCCAGAGTATAATTATACACTGTGTCTCAGAAAAAAACACTGATGTAGCACACTATAACTTCAACGCATATTAACCGATTTTGGTAACTTTTTGCAGAGATGTTGCTGAGTGAGTACGCTATTAAATGGTTATTTGTTATCCCACTTCCCCCCGCTAGTGTCTCTGCACTACCTGGGGAAACATGAACCCCATAAATATGGTCTTTTCAGTCATGCTGTATACCAAAAATAACAGATTTGGCTTGTTATATTTTCGCCATTCATCAGTCAATTTTAATAATTTTGGGCAGGAAATAGCTACGGAGCTTGAGCTTATGATAATAAGCCTATTTAATTTATCATGTCTGTTTGGTATTACGTCTGGCTGCGAAATTACGAAGGCAGAAATGACACATTTTCAGTGTCACTGATTGTTTGTAAACATGCCATTTTTACTAAAGAAGATAAGATTCTGATTAAAAATTAGTTTGAGTTGAAAGGCTACAATGCTAGACATTTAGTCAGAGTTTCCCAGAAAAAGCTAAAAATGTCAGCAGCATCTACAAATTTCTGAAATAGTTATGGGTTACTTGTTGGTCGACTGTCGTCCCGGCAGTGGCAGGTGGCACAGCACCCGCATTGATCTTGTTGATGATCTGGTGTTACACAAAAATGGCTAGTCAAGAAATAATAATTATTTGCATACTGTACTGTACTGTGCTTGGACCTTATTGTGTACAAAATATTATCAAAATTGGTCGATGAGTGTCGAAGATATAGCAGTGTCATTTTCGAGCTTGACTGAAAAGACCCATTTTCAGGGTTCATGATTCCCAAGGTAGTTCAGAGACATTAGTTAGAAGAGGTGGGAAAAAAATTAACATTTAATAACATATTCTTTCAGCAATACTTCTGCCAAAAATTACCAAAATCGGTTGATGATCATTGAAGTTATAGTGTGCAACGTCAGTGTCATTTTTTGAGATACAATGTAGTACTCTTAACATAATTGCCCCCGTGTGGGCCTGGTGCAATCCCCCCTTATCCTGTCACTTCCCCACCTTCTTCTCTATCCTTTAATATCTTTTCTTTTTTTTCCTTTCTTATTCATGCTTCATCTATCTTCTTTTGTTTTCATCCCTTCCCATGCTACCAGAATAGTCCTACTCTATTTCCATGCCCGGATGTCATAGGAGGCGACTAAACATGGCTTTAGTTTTATTTGTGTTGACTTTGTGTTTAACGGTTTTTTAGTTAAGGATGCATGCTTTGTTTGTAATAATTTAAATGAGCCTCTCGATTCCTTTCCCTTTTTGGGTGGCTGCTGAATAAAAAGGCGGCCAGGGTTAAGGTTAATATATCGCTGGCCTTCCTATACTGGGTAGGGATAGATCTCCACCCCTGACCTTTCGTCCCTGATATAGCCATATATTTGTGCTGAAAAGGGACGTTAAACACCAACTAACTAACATAACATAATTGACAACTGTCAAAAGTTCGATCAAATCTAAAGCAGAGTAAAAATTCCCATGAGCCATGTAGGTTGTCGAATACAAGAGACATGGTAAAGATGCCTGTGATCTTGGTACCATTTTTTACTTTGTGTCGTATCTGTGAACTAGTGACAAATTCCACGTGCGTTGCAGCACTGGAGTATGTTGGTCCTGTTCCATATGACATCTTGAAACCAGTTCTTGAGTGCTGTACGCCAGCACAGCTGTACAATGTGGAAGACTTCAATCCAGTAAGTTTCACTGATTGCAATATCAGTAGACTGCTCTTTGGAAGACATTTTGTAAACACGTTGCTGATAACTAAAAGAGGCGATGAAACGTTTTATCCTGCAGAAGTATTGCTGTTTTGTTTTAATTTGTTGTTTGAATTGAGAGTAAACTAACTGTGAAATAATTGCTTGATAGCACTTGCTTGGAGACACAGATGGATTGTGGGAAGTGCACTGCAAGAGAGATTTTCGCAGTTCTAGTGTGGAAGAGTTTGACAGCTGGCGTGAACAATACTTGGTGAGTAACGTTTTTGAGGTAGCAGCATAATTTACTGCATATTGGAGTTGTTGGGTGGGATCAGCTAGCAAGAGTATGTTCAGTGCATTAATATTCTCTGAATTGCATTATCACGGCATGTGTCGTACAGAATCTCTTTACAAGTCGCTGCTTTTGCTGTTCGAAGTTGATACTGTGGTCAGTAAAACTCCAATAGTCCAAAATGTGGCCTTAGAAGGATACAAAAAATGCTGCACTCGAAATATTTAAACGTGGCAAAATTCTGATAAAGTCCTTGTTAATATAAAATTGGTAATTGTGAAATAAAGTTGAAGACGAATGAAGATCAAAACTTTTATGTGATGCACTTCTGCACTAAATGTAAAGAATTTAACGCAGTAACTGCAGAATTAATCAGTTGCTTATATAGCCCGCTTGGCATGCCGGTGGATGATATGTTTGCTTGTATTAATTTCTTTCTCTTTTTATATTTTTAATGATTTCTTGGAGTCAAGTTATCTCAGGATCTCCTGGACTGATCTTCACGATTTTTTTCGCCAAATGGTAGGTATTTAATACGTAGATCATAGATATAATTCTGTTTTCCGATCCCTCAAGAGAAAAGAAACTTTTAAATTATTACCCTTGGTTGCTACATTAACTGATGTGTGTTGTGGCAGCGGCTGTACGATGAACGTGAAGCAAAGTTTCACAGTTTAACAGTGAGCATATCGCGCTCACATGCAGAGAAAACTGCACCAGTTCGTCATACGAAGATGGCGTATGTTAACTCTGTTGCCAAGCCTCCACGCGAAGTGCTTCGGAGACAGATGAAAAATCGAATTGAAACATTCCATTCGCCTGTGGCGAACAGTAAACGAACAGCTTTTGCTGCGTCAATAACTGATAATGCACCTTCACCCAAGAAGCGACATTCTGCACCTATATCCATCTCATCTCAGGGCCATGCTGAGTCGTCACCTCAGCTAAAAGGTTTGGAATATTGGAATGTAGTTGTGTATTTCTGTAATAGTAAATAGTTCTCAAGGCTGTGTGAGGTTGTTTGGTTTAATTTTTGACTGAATGGAAGTTGTTGTAATTTAAAATTATTCTGCATATTTCAGCTGTATTTTTAAAAACATTCTTCCGCTTAAATCAGTATTCCTTTGCTGAGCACTGTGTAGCATGTAATTTTTAGCATGTAATTGGCAATTAAATATCACAGTGAATCTTAAACGTTGGTTATCTTTAATGCCTGGATGCTGTGTGTTGCCAGCATTAAGGCATGCTGCACAATAGTTTGTGTGCCTAGCTGCACAAATTGCAAAGTTTTACTTTTGGAAAGCTGGTCTTATGTGAAGTTGTTCTGGAAAATAACACCATTTTACAGAAATCTTGAAGTAATTGTAGTAGTATGCTGATGTCATGTTTCTGTTTGTATGTCTGTCGCACTCCAGGCTTGTCTCAAAATGGCTAAATACATCACGCAGCCCAATCCCATTGGGTGCCATATGTGGGTGGGTAAGTTAAAATCAGTGACTATTGACAAATAACTCGCTATAACTTGAAAAAATACAACGTAGACCATAATCTCTTTCAAAGTTAAATATAAAGTCATATACACTCTATTAAATAGTAATGTTACAAAAAACAATCTTCATCAACGATCGCACAACCTGGTATTGCCCTCAAATGTCAATGCTGTTGTCAAACAAAATTTTGTTTACAGGATGTTATTTTGTGACATTTATTAGCTTTGTTCATAGGCCTAGCCATATACTTTGTGTTTTTTATTATTCCATTATATTGTATGCATGTGCGTATGCCATATGCTTTAATTAAAGAACTT
>Ga0209782_1001722_pt1 | contig 11712 bp, 10 predicted proteins | sample WorMetmaBAHAMAS1_FD_187390 | JGI IMG/M metagenome (GOLD analysis project Ga0209782, IMG submission 187390) | Marine gutless worms symbiont microbial communities from Max Planck institute for Marine Microbiology, Germany - Inanidrilus... | ecosystem: Host-associated > Annelida > Digestive system... | reverse complement strand
AGGGGTGGGATACGAACCCACGCCCTGCCGAATAGCCAGCCAGGCTTTTACTGCACCGCGGCCCGAGATCGCTAGACCACTAAGCCACGGAGGCAGGTTGGCCCTTATTCATTTGTCACCAAAATCAATATGGCCAACACCAACTGCTTATGGACATCATGAAATACAAAAACACAGCAGACACAGCGGCGTGTCCTACTGATAGTCACTACTACCTTGCAGCTCTACTCACTTTTCTGTTTCTTTTCAGGAGTGACGATGACCATTGACAGCAGCGAAGAAGCATCAGCTGCCGATGACGATGACACGGTGACGGACGGACTGCGAAACACACGAAACGAATGCAACGACATCTTCAACGAACATTTCATCTCCTTACGAGTCGACCGCTCGACCTTCTCCGCCGTGAACTCAGTGCGCGGTGCATGAGTCCAGTACTCAACCTGAAGATCGAGTGCATCCGGTGTTGACAGCTCGCCAGCAACTTGCATTGCCGAACTGCTCACGCACAATAAAAACAAACCTCCAAATTCTCAGACTACACCGACAGAGTTTGGCAGAGTAATGAGGGAAGCAATATGGATCAGGAAGACCAGCAACATCAATCAAGATGACGCGAGCTACCAACTGAGCCACGAATGGGACAATTTACTTACTGACATCAAAAACCTGAAGTCACAGACCTCAGACGAGAGGTCAAAACATAGATAAAAGTTACGTTAAACTGGTTGTGTTATAGAATATTTTATGTATATTTCGTTACCATTCTGACTAAACTTTTTACTGGACTGTAGCTACTTGATTGCTTTACAACTCCAAAGTATACTAACTTATGTGTTTTAACAGCTGACAGCAAACTCTTCTTAACACCAGCTTTTCCCAGAACTCCCACGTTTCTTATCTTGACCATCCACGGAACTTTCATATACGACACAGTCCTCTCATTTAAGCTGCTTCAATTTGTCAACTGTTGGATTTGCTGTCCAGCTTTCACAACCATAAGTTGATAATGGCTATACTAGCATTTTTAGTACTCATATTTTAGTTGTGACTATGCCTCATGTTTATCAAAGCTGTACAGACCTATGACTGGAAGTCTTACACGCAGAAATCGACGAGATGAAAGAAGAATATCATGATGCAATGCTTAACAATGTGTCACTGAATGCTGTATCTGCCAGCAACAGTTGTCAACACGTGAAAAGTTACCTGGGTGTTGTCGGTTGTACTCCACCACCAGGCGAACCAGCAGAAACCGGTGTCGGTGACTCACGGACTTTTTCCGCTGAGTAAATCAAATGCGGAGGACTGTTGGAAAAACTGACAGGCGGAGACGGCACTTCTTCGGGATCTGTGCAAAACCGATCACGCAGCATCTAATAAAATCAACTGCACTAGTGAAAGTTCACAAATGAACACGGACTCATTTAAAATATATGTACTCTTCAAAACTCAATCAGCATGGATATGTTCAACAACAATTACAGGCATCCACACACCATAATAAGAGCAAGCAAGAAATCACACACGTACACAATTTTATCAGCCATTATTCTACTGAACCTATGCTAGCTCATGACTCTCCTGTCAGATAACTAAGTGTCGTAGTGCTCAAGAGAAACCAAAGCACTTACAAACAAACAAGAATGCTCTTTACTTACTTGCAACGTACTTTCAAAATCCACCAACTTTTAACGGAGGGACATTACATGCCCATTATGCCAACTCTGCAATGCTGACATCTATATCATCATTAACTATTGCTGCTCAAACTTACAGCATACAGAAGTTAATGTAACTCAAAAGTTACCACCTGTCTTCAACGAAGATGCGAATGCAGGTAACGGCTGCATTACAAGCCGCAGCACGTATACAGCAGCAGGACCACAAGAAAAACAAGAGAAAGGAGTTACGCCACAAAATATCCACAGAGTCATGCTTTCACTTATACAGGACACGGCTAATCAGTAAGTAAACATGTGCAATTAACACGGTGAAAACACCAACAGTAAATGTGACTGCACAGTTCAAGTTTCGTGAGTCTGTACCTGAACCAGTAGCTCCAGCGACATCAGACACTCCAAGTCGCACTTCCTGGAAACACGTCACAACACATTCAGTGTTATCTGACATACCAACAAGACTGGCGTCAGAAACAATACGAGAGTTATTCAATATGATACAGCTGCACAGCTCCAATAAACAGACTCAACAACTAATACACACATTAACAAATTAACAGCCACAACGCGGCAATACTTACTGCGACAAATGGAACAATGACTTGGCTGCTAGAATTTTCTGAACTGAAAACAGAACACAAGAATAAATAATAAATATGCATATCACAAATAATATCCACACTATACCTGTATCTCACAAATAAAAGAATTAACAGGCAAATATATAACTGACCTGAAATCCTAGTCATACTGCAAGACTGGATATAACTAGTGAATTGAAGCAAAGTGTGTTGCCTTACGTGCTTGGACACCGTTGACTGGACATCAGGAAAGATGTCCAGCTTGAAAAATATTAAGTGATGAAATGATAGCATGGTTATCTGTCTGAAATAAATGCAAATGATTTGCATATTATCCAAATGATGCCAATGCCACCAAATCATCCCTTGCTTTATTAAAATTCCGAATAATTCAAACTTTCTGGTGCTGGCTTACTCAGGATGTCCTGAAAGTGAGGCCACCGAATGCATGAAGGACTATTGAGTACTATGTAATAGCTATTTTAGACAATCAGTCAATCAGCTGTATATTGCTAGAGAGTGAATGGCACAATGGAAACAACGCAGAAGATAACAACACAAACTTTCTATCTTTGTTGGTGAGTATTGCTTCAGACACAAGCAGCTGCACAACGTGACTGGCACTGGAAATGTATCGGACGATCCTCGACGTAATTTCACCCACATCTAGTCAGGCAATAACAAACTAGAATGACATTACAACATCAGTTTACAAGATACGACACATCTCACATTTCTGATACTGAAAATGACAACATCTTTAAAGCAATATCAAATGCTTCTACATTATTTATTATGACAGAAATTCTACAGGTAACTGGTGCACTCATTAATCAGTTCTTTGGTAAAATATCACTGCCGGTAGGGTTACAGTGAGAACATCAAGCAAACAGAAAAACTCACTGTAGCAATCCTCAAAATAGGAGCACCAGTGGAGTCCTGGCCTAATGTGGCACAACTCTTTAAAGAAAAGAACAGGTATACAAAGATGAGAGAGACAGATCAGTACTTATTAATATAAAAGGTTTCATGTCATTCACTAGCACTAACCGACGTATGAAAATGGCTCGGATCTTACGCCGACAGAATCCTTCCATAAAGCATCATTGAACAACGAATCATACCGCTGATCCAGTCGAGCCAGATTCTTTGCCACTGTACAAGGACCTAAAATAAACAACCGCCATGTCACCAAATATTCAACTCCTTGTAATGATGCGAAAAAAATTAATATAGCAGTAAAATATAGTATTAATACACAAAAAAGCGACAAAAGTACTGATATACCGTGATGTTGATGAACTTATAGATGATATTGATTTAGGACTTAAAGATCATTATGGGTATGATTTACAACACAACAAGTGCTGCTACTTACTGAATGGAATGATGAGAAATCTGAGGAAGTTTAGCCATTCTGGAGACTTTGATGACAGCAGCTCCACATACGGCTGCAACACTGAACTGATGTAGCTATCAGCACCAGCAATGGCAATCTTCATCGGCACCGCCTGTAACTGATTCTTACTGGAGCTAGAAAAAGACACAGACGGCATGAAATGCAGCATGAAATCTAACTCAAAGCAGACATTGTAAGTTCATTTCAGTATTTTGATTTGATAACAGAAGGACAAACAGCTTGCAATGAACAAGTGCCATTTACCATAATGGTTCACATTATGAATAGTTGAAAGACAATAAATCAAGAGTTAACCTTTTAATGCAGCTTAACTAAGAAGACTACCATTAATCAGCATACGTGGACGTAGAATGTCAGCAATTTTCTCTCTGCTGAGAACAAATGTGACGAATGCATGTGTGTCTGTGCGACCATAACAACATTTCTGCTAGCTGTGATTAATATATGACATATTAAGATAATCAAGCAACAACGGGCGTCAAGTGATGATGCGGAATCAACAGAAGACATTGTGTAATCCACAGCCGGCATAATTCATCACAGACAGGTACATGCAGTCTCTAATAAAAAAAAGTATGGCCCAGTAGGCCAAGTCACAATTTCTTTCTAACTGCTTTGCAGTACTGCAGCATGGTGCTTATCAACCCTCACTGGTCTTGTGCTGACAGACAGAAAAGCATAACTATCATTACCTATCCAGTTTTGCACTAGCACTAAGTAGATACTGCCTGTCTAATGACTGTAATCATATAAAGAATCTGCCAGCCCCCATTACGTAAAAACACTAGTTGACTCAATCTAAAATAATACATTTTGAAAAAGTACTAATTATAAATAAAGCTGTTGGAACTTAGAGATAAAATATGTTAACACTGGTACAGAATAAAAAAAAACATCTCCACTGCAGCACAATTTTGACCTACAAGGACATGTAACTTGTAAATATATCTGCTCCGACTGGGTAACTTGAGTCGACCCTAAAAGCACTGCTTACAGCCATATTTAGGTAACCTAGGTTAGCCGGACCTGCTGGGTTATTTCCATCACTTGATCTAGCAAAGAATCTGTGGAGATATAAATGGCAGAAGCTCTTTTACGGTTTGGATGCACTTCCTGTCACGCACACAACAGAGCACTCAAGGACACTCGCATGTAGTGAAAATCACCCAATGATGCCAGGACCCTGTCCGAGAAACCATGAAAACAGCTGTTAAATGTTCCTGTTTCATGACTTGTACGTGTGTAATGCAGAATAGACAACTAACTGTTTCTGGATGCTGCTGACAATGGCAGACATTGTGGCGCGCACATCCACTGCCGAGTATGTGCACACAGTGCTCAAGCTGGCATTCTGTAACGCCTGCGAAACGACCTGTGACCAATGACAGCAGTAACCTGTGAAATTTAAGAATTTTAAGACCTGCATTTGTCACCCTCATAGGGGGTGATCTTGTTTGAATTTCACCGTGAACTTTGGTGTCAGAAAAATAGAGTCGCAGAGATATTGTGTGGCATTATTTGCGTGATCCTACGTTTAGCCGTTTTGATATAATACCGGAGTGCGAGAGACAGATGCACGACGACGGCATATACTGCGCTTAGCATAGTGTCACACGGTAAAAACCACACAAATATATACAATAAACCAATAACCATACAAATACAAAAACTATGACAATACAAGCAACCAAGCATCAATAACATAAATATATGATAACACAAAAAAAACTCAGACAAATGACAACTAAATTTAGTCGCGTCTTAGGACATCTGGTGTGAAAACAAAGTAAGCCTATTCTCAAATAAAAAAATGGAAGTAAATAAGAAAGGAAAAAATAATCAAAATATCGGAAGTCGTAAACAAGAAAACAATCCATACAGTGCCAAAATCAACAGATCTCTTTGACGCAGTCCTTCCAGTCATTAAAACTACAAAACATCTCACCTGAAACAAAACTAGAATACCTGGCGGTATATGGTCGCGCCTCTATGGGTGTGCCAGTCGGTGAGCTGCAATCAACAGAGGCGCCCATGACGGACTGTGACTGGACGGCAATTGGGCCTCGGACAACATTTTGTCACGGACGGACAGAAACACGACTACTTGAGTCGCGCCTCGCACTGTGCGAGAGGCGTGACTAAAAATACAGAAACTCATAGATTAACTGTTACAAGCAAGAAGGCAAACTCTGACCTGAGAACAGTGTTCCTGGCCATCGATGAGAATAACAGATTCAGGCAGTGAACTCGCAGAAGTCAATAGTGCCGCCAACTGTTCCACAAGCGTCTGGCGTGGCTACAGCAAAGTCAACGAATAAGAATAAAAATACTCCCAAAATAAATAAATGAACACAGTGTGAATAATAATGGTACCGAAAAAAAAACAAAATCAAAATCAGGAGAAAGAATAACAACACAATAAACTAGGCTAACACAAAACTAAATCTACTATAACAAAATCAACCAAATACAAATCATAAAACACAAAAATACTAGAACAAAAATAAACCTAAACAACTAAACCACCCAGGTTTAGTCGCCTCTTATGACATCCGGCTGGGAAACAAAGCTGGTCTATTCTCAAAGGAAAAGTTAAATAAGTAAAAAAAACATAAGCAAGAGAAAAAAATGCAAGTTACAAGAAGCAAAAACCTAGTAATTAGATAAACAAACCCTCAAAGAATCTATATACTTATAGCACTGAAATAAACAATGAATATAGGGTGCTTTAAGCTCCTGAGCCCGCACAGGGGCTGTGTGCCTGCGCCAGCTAAAAGAATAGAGTGAGGCAAGATGGCAACTTAATGCAGCCATCTAGCAAATGCTTCTAAGCAGTGCTGGAGATGGCTTCATTGCCATTTCGGCAACTTCTGGTGGCTGTATGGCAATGCTTACCAGTGGATTGAGCTTACCGCCCTAAAATGCACCATTGTTGAGCTATGAGCATACGACCAACGGACAGACAGACGGATGGGTCATAGCACTGCTTATTGCTTATGGCGGGGGCATAACTAATTATAAGACTGAATAGACCAATGTGAGTTGCATACATATGCTGTCAAAGTCAAGTTTTGAAACAATCTGATCTCCGTTAAAGGGCGCTCTATAGATTTTGTGCTATAAATACGATACAATGGCATGTAAAGATTATGACATATGACAGCAACATATAGATACCAAAAAGAATAACAGAAAAAAATAAAAAGAAACACAGCAAACCAAACATTCATGCCTCGCTTGCAGGCACATGCAAACCCAAAGCCAAAAAGACTATCTATCATGTGCTAATAGCCGACGGCACGGTGTGATTTATAAATAAAGCTAACAAGTGCTATGAGCATCTAATGCCATCTGTTCAATATACATCAGTGAAAATTTACTGCAAATCACCAGCTGAAATCAGACTTACGCTACAGGTCTTCTTAAACAAATCTTAGGACAAATATACAGGGTAATTTATTATTCTCAACACCTCGAAGAAAAAGCTTTTAAATTGCAGTTAACTTACCATAATGACTTAAGAACACTTAGCCAAGACTCAAGTCATCAATGAGAATTTATGAGAATTTTGTCACTCAGCACAAAAACTGCTTTGATGTATTATTTGTTACACTAGCAGTTTCTAGCCAGTGTATAATGTAAATGATAAGCATCAAAAGCGTGTGTTAACATCATTAGCTGCTAACCACCAGCAAATCACTAGCCCACAGCAGCCAACATGTTCAGCACCATCGTGTAATCCCAACTTACAGCCAACTCCACGTTTCCCACACTACATCTCCTCGGTCTTGCGACTTTGGAGTGTTTCGCTGTCCACTGGCTCTTGTGCCGATGAAAACGATGCTGCTTTAACGACGGTGCGGACTGTCGTCTTCTAAAGAAAGCCCGGGCAGAACGATGCTTTGCCGCAATAGCCAAGTCGTCCGCAGCGTTCACTCCAATGTCCTGTGTGACATCCTGCATGGACGAATTTATGACTGCTGACACATACATGCTAGAGAGACAAAATAAAAACAAACAGTTACTGTGCCCCAAATACCAGTAAAAAAATCAACAACTGGAATAAAATTTACAACTTATAGAACACATTGAAAATGACGAAAGCATACAATGACACAAGGCAATGTGAAACACAGCACACATGCTCATTTTCTACTGTATCTACACATGAATCACACAACAAAATAATATACAAAACACTGCATGCGGATCATATCTGTAAACCATTTAAGCAACATAAAAACTGACAACTGGTCTGAAGTTTGTTAAAAAGTAACTTTGCCATTACATTTTTACAACAAAATAAAATCATTCAATTTTTACTAAATATTTGATTTATTCTTTCTACAGCAGAAATATCTTCTTCACTAACGAGTGCTTGCACAGTATTTTTGTTTACAACATTACACACTGCTTACAAACAAAAAACAATAATTAAACACAGTAACAAATAAAAACAGCAAAAAGATGACAGAGACATAGCAGAAAAAAACTAACTGACAATCATAATGGAACGGACCAACCAAGCACAAGGCAAAGTCTAGCACAGTGAGTTTTGCTACCCATAAGACAATTTTCAAACCAAGCATGCCAAGAAATGAAAACATGAATACAAGGGGGTGTATAAAATATGATCTTACCAGATTATGGTCACATTCTGTCCACGGCAAATTGCTCCCTCTGTTGCTCCTCTCTGCATCCTGTAACAATGATACAATCCACCATTACCACTCCATTATTGATTGAATGATAGATTAAGCAGCCTAATTACAAAACAAACTAAAAAGTAGTACAAATAATGCATTATGTCTCATTACACCAATGAACAATAGTAATCATGTACCATACTGTACAAAACCTAACTGGTTATAAAGCATTTTGTCACAACATAAAAACTACACATATACTTCTAAGATTTTCCACATCTACCCGGTCAATCAACAAATATCCAGCCACCACCTGCTCTGACACTTAAAAATCATTGCACACTGTGTCACTATGTTCAATATAATCGTCAGATAACTGCTAACAAATAAAAAATACAACAATTTACCACTAGCATGAAAGATTTCCGACCCTGAGAGTTAGAGCTACTGATCACAGACTGATCGGTAAAGAATGGTCTAGAAATCACAAACACAATAATCTGAAAGTCCGAAAAATGTAGCAATTAAGTCATCCAACCATAAATGAAAAATATCTAATCTGAATTCACATATTATCAGTGGGAGTAAATTACTGTCATAGTTCTTGTCATTGTTCTTTGATTACAATACTTGATATGTCATCAATCAGCCACACTGAATATACACAATACTGAATTAGCAGCTTCAGCATATACAAGCTAAAAACACAGTATTCCGAACAATAAACACAAACAATTTGTGACAACTTAGATATAACTTTAGTAAAGTTCATTGTAAAAGATGATAAGTTTTACAAGTAACAAGTTTTCTATTTTCACAAACCTGAAACCCGATTCAGTTGTTTATTAGATATACTTACAGATAATTATTATGGTATCTTAACGAAAATGTGCCTTATTATCGAAGAAACATCAAATAAATACTCTTGTTACATCAAACAATAATGTAGCTGCTGCATAAACAGATTTCATATTAGGGATGCTAATCGATTATTGATTATTCGATTATGGAATTTTTTATTGTTCTCGTTTTCCAAAAATCAATTATCGTTACTGAAAATTGCACTAGGTGACGACGACCCATTTGCAAGACGCTATGCCTAGCCGTTTCAATACAAGTCTGATTGTGACTGGCGGATGGATGGACTACAATGCATATACTTATCAATTCATGCCATAAGTTTGCTTAAAATGATAAATTATGACATTAATTACATGAATTTGAGTTTTGGAATGGGTGCCGTAAACAGCATAGAATAGTTGAGATGACGTTGTCACATTATTTCTAAAATTCGACTGGAACCCAGAGTCTTGCACGGCATTGCAGTTATTGCACATGTGTCGGTACCAGTACTGGTCGAAATAAATTAAGAAAGTGAAAGTCCGTAATGTATTTGTTCTTTCCTTGCAATATAACGACATGATACAGACTTGCGACATACGATCGTCGACAACGGAACCGGGCGCGACAAAACGTTGAACAACAATGCGATCATGTGACCGCAAGCTTGTTGTTTGTAAACAGAAAAGTTTCTTTCTGAAACAGATGTATAACGAAATATTAACAAGATTATATAGAGCCTTCGTCTTCAGCACATATGTGGATTCGCTCCGCATAGCTAGTCATACACATTCGTTTTTTATCGCTTACCGGTACCTGTGTGCAGTGGTAGTGATGCACACTTGAGACCATTATATTTAAAATTCAAATCGATTTTTTTGTTTCGATAATCGAATATCAAGTTTAACATCCCTATTTCATATAAAAAAATATCCAAACGAAACGAACAAACATTGCATCCAGACGAAACAGAAAAATCATACAGAGCACCGTAGACTTACGTCAGCTTCGGCTTTGGAGTTGAGTGCACACTAATTGTGTCAACATCGACGTCATCGCTGTCACTCGGATTTTCAATGTCATCGAACAGGTCATCATAGCACGCGTTTTCTGGGTGTGCACCAAGCTCCTGCACCGACTCTAACACCTGTGTACGGAAACCACGCTTCAGCAAGCAGCAATGTCCTCCATTTCAACAGTCAGTTGCCAAGTGAACCTAGTTAAACTGGCACCACCCTGGTTTTCTAACTACACTTGTTCCAGGAGAGAACTTTTGAGGCTGTTTTTATGGGAGGGATGCCCTGCCTGACATTCAACCGTGCCAAACTTAAAGCAAGCACTAAAGAAGACTAAAAGCACTGAGACCAATAAATGGCCCACACACCATCTTTTCTTTGTCCATCACCAGATCACCAGTGAAGAGGCATTTGCTCCTTTATGCTGCTCTCTAACACCAGTAACAGGCACGTCTTACGCAATATGTTACATCTGAAAATATCTCGACAGTCCTTTGCACTGCATCGATGCATCATTTCTCATCATCAGGCCAAGAACAACTTGGCAAAAAATATAATTTCAAGAACTGCAAAGCCAACTACCAAATATTATTTGGAAAAGCGTCTGAAAATAACATGGATTGTCTGACTACACCTCATGTCTGTACTGTGCAAATTTTTATTACAGCATAAATATTATAGTGCATTTTTATCAACATAACTACATATTAACTAGCTAGTAAAGTTAGGACTAGTACAGACAATGACAATGGTGTAAGCCTGTAGTTAGTGGCTAAGTTCTGTTACTTGGCGGACATGCTAGGCATAGATGGAGATGCTGCATATCGTGGAGGCTAAAGTATGAAAGGGATAGAATAGATTTAGGCAACTTCAACTAAACTATCAGTAAGAATGTTTGCCTTTTTATGAGAGGGAAGTTATGCGTATGTGGTGACAAAGTCGTATGTTACGTGGCAGTAAAACTTGGCTGGCAAAAAGAAACAAATGAGACGACACTTCAGCTGGCTGAGATAAATGCTTAGGTGGATGTGTGGTGTTAAGTGTAACACACAAATTTATGTGTAATAACTTAAGAAACAGTCTAGGAATAGATGTTACAATTAGAGTCATGCAGCAAAATATGTTAGATTGGTATAGGCAAGCAAGTTCTAAAATGATTTGGTAAAAAAATCACTAAAATATGAAGTGGAACATGTAAGATCTAGAGGCAGACCAAATAAGAACTGAAGTGAAGTTGCAATAAAGACTTTTAGTTCTACTCATACAACTGACCTCATCAGATACTTTGAACCGACGTAATAAGGCAACAAATTTCTCTTTCAAATTCCTTTGCTGCACACATAAACATACTAAAAATACTGGAGCTGACTCTACACAGATATCTGAACCAAATGAGAGTATCAGAAAAATGAAGGAATAATTGGGCTACAGTGATCAACCTACTTCAGTAACAAATTCCTTCATGCAGCTCCAACACATAGTAATTAAAAGAGTTAATAACAAACTGTAAACTAGAATACCTAGCGG
>Ga0209782_1001721_pt1 | contig 11713 bp, 5 predicted proteins | sample WorMetmaBAHAMAS1_FD_187390 | JGI IMG/M metagenome (GOLD analysis project Ga0209782, IMG submission 187390) | Marine gutless worms symbiont microbial communities from Max Planck institute for Marine Microbiology, Germany - Inanidrilus... | ecosystem: Host-associated > Annelida > Digestive system >... | reverse complement strand
CCTCTGTAACGCGTTGTCGTTGTTGTTGTTGTTGTTGTCGTGGACATCGCACGCCGCCTGCGCTATAGCTATAGCTGGTGTGCGACTAGCGACACCTGGTGACTGGCAATGTAACGGCGGCTCGCCGTAGCGAATGGACCCAACATTTTTCAAAGGCTTCTTGTTCCTACTGGCACGTATTTATTCTGACGTTCAGTCGGTATGGCCTTTCTGAAGTAGCCACGCACGAAGTGTGATCTTCCGCCACTAAAAGGTAGAGAGAGGTAAGCCTTCTGCATGGAGGTAGTCCCAGACACGAAGAAGAGCTTTGAGGGGCATTTACAGAGCGGCCGGCGTCGTGTCGCGTGTGTACTGTAGAGTGTGCAGGTATTGAGTTGATGAGGGCTGGTGTGGTGTTGTGGCCACAGAAATATACACACACCGTAGATATGTAAGGCGTGTTGGGGCGCCCCAAGGGCGATTCCAGGCTGTTCTTCTGGCTTTCGGTCATCCAACCTGCCCGCGTTTGCCTTGCGAGCTACCGGGGACATCTCAGCTGAAGTGTTTTCCGTGAGCGAGCCTTCTACATGGAGGTATGGCTCGTGGAAACGGCAACGTCCATTCAAGGACAAGCCACACGATGACGACGATGATAGATGCGTAAGCTACGAGGTGCTAGGTTGCTACTGCTGTTGTTGCAGGTTGATTGATCGAGGCCACTGACACGTATCGTCGTCTTCGTCGTGCATGCTGCATGTCGGACGCGGCGCGGACGTCGGAGGCGGCCTCGGTGCCCGGCAGTCGGGCACCTGCCGCCGGCGGCGGCGACGTCGACGAGAAGTTCGACGAGCTGGCGGGCGCCGTGTTCGAGCACTGCCGCCAGCAGCTGTCCAACCACGACGACGAGGACGACGAGTCGTTCCCGTACCCCATCGTCGAACAGCAGCAGAAACGCAAGCTCCAGCAGCAGCTCAGCAACAGGTACACTGGGTGAGGTCAACTTTGGCTGAGTCTGAAGACTAAAGGGCCGTTTTTCGTGGCCTACCAGAACCTACCAGGTAGGTGTTTGGTATGTAAACATGGTAGTCATGTGATTAATATACCGAAAGCTGACTGGTCTAGAGTGAAAAATAAACAACTAACAGCCACGCCCTGTTAGGTTCTGGTAGGCAATGAAAAACAGGCCTTAAGACTAAAGGCTTAGACCAAAAGATACACAGTTATCACAGGGAATTTCCAAGTTAAGACTGTTTGGTTCGGCTTAGCCTTTAGACTTAGCATAAGTTGACCTCACCCACTGTACAGATATTTTCAGTAACAGATTTGTCGACATTCTTGCATCTTAAAGCCAAAGAACTTAATAAAACGAGTAAAGCGACAAATTATGCACACAGTAAATATATATGCAAGACAAAACACTGTGTGGAGAAGAGGGGTGGATCCTACTAGTCGTTAAGGGCTGGGGTGTGGTAGTGATTTAAAGCGAAATTAATAAATGAACAATTTTTTGGTACGTGGAGTAGGACGTGTGAACCGTGTGCCTGTTCTGAGCCAAGATAGAACAGAGGTATTATCCATATATCCACTAGATATTTTGTGGCAAGTTTTCCATGTTTTAACGGTACCGGTTCCGTATACGTTTGTATCCATAAATCGACGCAAAAGTGAAGTCTGGGCCCACATTGCAATAGTTTAATTTTTTAAGTGCTGTACTTTACTGCTTATTAGCAGTGAGACTGAATTGTGTTTTATCTTGCTATAGATTTCCTTATTGTATAGATTCTGTTTTTTTGTGATCTTTATTCGAGAAAAAACAAGCGAGTTACTACTAGATAAATTATTGTAGGACAGTAGTTATGAGCAGGTGAATTGAGAATGTTATGTCAGCATTCAGCACGCATTGGTGGTTTGTTGCAGTTTGTCACCTTTGAAACGTGCAGCGCCAGCCCCACTAACACCGTCATTCAACATATCCGGCTACACATCAAGGCACTCTGTGTAAGAACCTGCTTGATTTGTATGTTGTTGTTTGTCAACAAACACATATCGATTGTGAGTTATAACTGTCTTTATTTCACAAGTTGATTTAGTATTTGTTTACGAGCTTGTGTGAAAGTTGTGTTTTCCTGTGTTCAAATGTTGCCATTCTGTTGGTTTGTTGTGTTTTTGATTGTGTCTGTACTCAGAACACCTGGCAATAGCACCGTCTGGTCTGAAAAACGACCATCGTTAGGTATTTCTCGTTATGAACCTGTCTGCTAGTGGCAGGCATCTAGCTAGCTGCTGTCTCCACTACAGCTAATAAGCAGCGTTTTTTACAGCAATGTTAGAAATAATTTTTGGTTATCTATTGCTATTTTGCAAATTATTTAGTTATAATTACAGCTTAATTTATTTATTCTTGTTCCTCTGAATATTAATCAGTATTAACTAACAGTTGTAACATTTGATTTATTTAGTTCAGTTAATCTTTCAAACAGTTGCAGTATTTCTCATAACAATGATGACTGAACATTTTCTGTTTATTAGTAAATTTAATTATGGATAAGAATACTAGTTTTTGAGAGAGAAAGAAGAGTTTCTGTTTGCTTGTACACGTAACTAACAAGTGACATCTCTAAGTGACTGTGATGAGAATATTTGACTAAATGTTTGGTGTTTATTGTGCAGGTTTAGTAACGTCAACGTTCAACAGACTGACGGCTGTGTGTGTCCAGTACGAAGAACAGGACCTGGACTTTCTTCTAGTGCGGCAAATCTGACAGATGGAGTACGCGAAACCCAGCTGATTCCGAACTTTCAGCGTGTTACCATATGTGGCGAAGACGCGAGTGAGGTGTGTACAGCTTACTCTGTGTATTTCTGCGTTAAAAAACATCAACAGCTAAGTTCTTATCATGATGTGATTCAACACCACTTTGATGGTCTGAGCACTGCTGAATGGGTCACAGTATCAGCATTCTGTACTGGCATATAAAACACTTTCCTGTAATTTTTTTTTTGGGGGGGGGAGAATTAAGGCAGTTAATCACAACTGGAGCTGTAACAGTGGTGTATGACATTATACGGTGTTGAATATTAACGATCCGTTATACTCATCATGGTGATGTCGTGTTATGGGTTAGTTTAACAACCGTGGACTTCCAAAGTGTTCAGTATTTCATGTACTTGAACTGTGATTGCACTTGGCTGCGTGCACAGTCCAGATATTTAGGTCCGGTTTTTCCACAGCAAATTAATCTCCCGTTAATATAATCCGGCAGATAATGATCAATTTACTCAGACGTCGTTTTTCCACTGGCAGTTCGTCAATTAAATCGTCCGTACCTTAGTTCTTTATCCTTGCTTGCTTGATTATCATCTACAGGATGGGCCGAAAAGACCGGACTGTTTTTGAGAGTGATAACTTTGCGATGGTTAATGGGAGAAAGGTGTGTGATATGTCAGCATTTTTAGAATTTTGTCTAGAAAAAGTATAAAACTTGCATGTGAGTGCATTTAAATATTCTTTGCCTAGTTAGCATAAATTCTCACTACACGTTAAATTATGCTGAATTTGACAGAAACACATGGATTTTACCAAATTTTCAACTCGGACGTACACGTCATACAGTGAAAGTAACAACAATGATCATCTGCACACACAATCAGTGCAGAGGAAATTCAACACGGACGCAGGATTTAGATCCGGACTATTTGGAGGCCAGCTATGTAACCAAGAAATTAAAGTTATATTTGCAAAAGATAAAACAAACTGAAGGTTAACAAGGTTAGCACTAAAATAGAGGAACAAGTCTGCAAAGGCCTTTGGGTGGATGATGATAGCAGAATGCTGTGTGAAGGATTTGAAGCAAAATCACGGAGAATGCGGAGAGGTTTTGCTGATGTTTATTGTCGTGTGGTAGTACCCTACACGTCGCTGCTGTGCGATTGTTTATTCAGCAAGTGCCGTACTCCGACCTACGTGAGGCATCTGAGTGCCTTGTGAAGGCATTGCTGATACGTCAGAGATACATGTCGATGTCAGGCCAGTCGTTTCCGTTTGTGATGACGCGGTTCCTGCATCAAGCTACGTCGAGCCAGCCTGCTGCGGACACCAATGGACTCAGCGAGATCTCGTCAGCTACCGGTTTTAACGAGAGCTCCAACGACAGTGGTAAGCTGTTTTGTAGTTTACTGTTTTCGACCATGAGTATAGTTTGCCTTCATCCTGTCGGAAAGCCAGTGTAATGGGAGAAATGCCTCTGGCGTTCGCTCGACATCTCAAGTCCCACTTGTTCGACTGGGATGGACAGCACGTCTGAGGACTATTTAGATGCGCTCTACAAATCTGCGCATCATCATCATCATCATCGTCGTCAGTAGTCTGATTGTGGATGAAGGTAGGATAAGGTCACAACATTGGTTAATCTCATTGTTTCGTAGTTTGTTCGCTGATTTGATGCTGCTGGATGGCTAACAAGAAGAGTATTCGGTCTGTAAAGACTCTCCCTTCCGATTAACCCCCAGTTCTTCTCTTCCAGAACAGGTGGAGAAAGAGGATCTGACACAGACCTGGCTGACCCAGGTTTAACTGGAATAACGACTGTAAAATGGAATTAGTTCATCCCATTACCTGTCTAAGATATTTACTTGCACCTCTGTCACGTTATTGTCGTTGTTGTTGTTGTGGACATCGATTTTACATTTCCATTCACCAGGTGTCGCTACTGTCGCACGCCGCCTGCGCTATAGCTATAGCTGGCTTCGGCTCATCTTGGTAGTGGTGTCGACAGTAGCGACACCTGGTGAATGGCAATGTAAAATTAGAACAGGCGGCGTGCGGCAGCTCGCAGTGGCGAATAGGCCCAACATTTTTCAAATGCTTCTTCTTATTATTATTATTATTATTATTATTATTTTGGCCCACCAGCACAAAGCGGCAGGCATGAAAATTAAACAAAGCGAAACAATGACCATAACGGCGTGGAATGTGGCTCTGTGTGTTTGGGACATAATGTAACATGTTGTGGACTTTATACTGCTGCAGTTGTTGTTTAGACAACTAAGTCTCAGTCTCTGGCATGTTTATCCAATAGGCCAGCACACATGTGATGTGGTTGTGTAAACATCGCCGACTCTGAAGGTCATCCTGTTGTCTTCACTCAGTTTTGCGTTACAGTTGTTCATCTCTGCCCTGGTACGCTGGCTAATGCTGCCATGTCCATACTGGATTTATGATCACCGCTGTTATGGACTAAATGCTTTAAGACTGTCAGTTGGTTACCATAGAAGGCATTCAGCCTGTCACTGAAGAAATCTTCAAAAGTTTTTTGGCACCTTGGCGTCTTCTAAGTAAACATAGAACATACAGTGGTCCTTGCAATAGTTTTAACTGTTTAGGCCACTTTAAAAATGTCTTTGATGATGATGATGATGATAGAAAATAGCTGTTAAAACAGTGCTTGTTATATCGTTGACTTTGGTTTTTGGAGGACCGATATTTTCATTGTCGGTGATGTGCCTCGTTGTACTGTGTATGGGTGCTAAAACGTGAAGAGTACCGTATCCCATGAGGCGTGTAGGTGGGCTAATGCTCATCTAACCTTACTTGGGCATTGAGCCTGTAGGTGGATAAACCACTCAAGTCTGTGACACATGACCATTGTGATGCCAGACCTACGATTACCTTTCTAGCCGCAGGACATTGCTGCCCTTCAACTGGTACCAGTTTATACTGCTTGGTGACGGAGACGTGTGTGAACAACTTATTCAAGGTTGTTACCTTGCAGTGCAGTAGCCACGAGTTGAATCTGCGACCTCTTGAGTCACAAGCTCGTGGAAACGGCAACATCCATTCGAGGACAAAGCCACGCGATGATGACATAAGATGACTTTCAAAATTGCACTTGACATACACCTTGATAGCGTTCGTACTGTGTATGCTGTGGGTTGTTTTCTGTGTTCCAGATGAAGATGTGGATTTGAATGCGTTCAACCGTGAGCCGTTTGCCGTTGACATTCCCGACAGCTGTGGCTATGTTACGCGGATGACAGACGGCGTGATGAAAGTTTATACTAGTCAGTCGTCGCTGGACAATGACACGCCGCTGAACTACCCGTATCCTGACTTGATACAGTTTCTTGCCGACCAGAACTTGCTGTTCTGCCTCATTGCCGATGGACCACTGTAAGCCGCCAACACCATCAGTATCATTGCTACCGTCGACACTGTCACCATTATGATGATCACCACCACTACTACGGCTTTTAGTTTTTGGTTTAGTTTGGTTTTGGCATCAGTGCTTTGACGCTGTTCGTTGGGCGGCAGGAAGGGTATCCGGCCTGTAAGAAACTTAGTGGTGGGATGGATATGGTTATCTGTCTGGGACGTGGTGCAGGCTTGCATATGATCCAGCTGATGCGCTATCACTCACTGTCTCTTGCGTCCATAACTCGAAATTGGTTATACCTTTCTGGTACCGGCTCACCTGCGTAGTCCCAGACAAAGGGCCGTTAAATAGGAGTTGTTGTTGTTGTTTGGGTCTTCCAGTATTTTGTCTTCAGTGCTGTGATGCTGTTGGTTGGGTTTCCGGAAGAGTATCTTGTCCATCATAACTGATCGATGACATGCTGGGTCGGTTATCAGTTTGCAGCAAGGTGCAAGTGATTTGTATATGGTCCAACTGGTGCCGCTGCCACCCCATCAGAACCTCATCGAAATCCAAAATGGTTTGATTTGACCTTACTGGTTCTGGCTTACCAAAGTTGTCTGGGAAATTAGGTCACTAACTGGTGCGACGGGTGTCTCCCAGAGTTACTAGGGGTAAGATTGCCTCTTAACAAAAGTAAAAGTGATGTGCGGAGGAACAGATCTTTTTACAGTCCGATGCACTTCTGTCACCCAGCCAGCAATATCAATGCACTGAATGGACGATTGTGGGTAGTTGGTTTATTTTAAGATGTTTTAATAGAAAGGCATTTTGAGGCAGTTTCTGTGAGTGGATGCAAGATGTATTTCTGCAGATATTATACGATGTTTATGTTATAGACTGATAGACTTCAGCAGAATTGGTCGTTGATGTGTTTTAACATATGTAATGTACATGTGTTTGTTCATATGTTGTTGCCTACAGACTGACATTGTTAACTGGGCATCATAAAGGGCATCTCACCTGTAAAAAAACTGGTTTCTTCCAGGGCCATTGTTGACTTAGGTACCGGTAAACGCGAAAAAGGCCTACTAAAACTATTTAATGCAGGTTTGTTTGTAAAGACATGTATACTAGTGTACAAATATAGTGCAATGTTGTGCAGAAGGTTTAATGCTCACGCTGTATTACAACATTGCATCGTGCTAATGTAATATATTTACATACTGAAACTTGATGCATATAGTGAATCAAAAAAGGCTGAAGCTACAGTGAGCACTTTGTAATGAAAATGCCATATACCTTACTTTTGCATGGTACCGGTACATTTCCTGTTCACATTCCCATCGTTATGTTGAAGGAAATCGTTTTGCTATCGCCGGTTGAACTATCTGTCGTCGAAATATCAGCTACACGTTCTGCTGAATGAGCTGCGTGAGTCTGTCAGTCAAAAAGCTGTGCCTCATCGTGACTTCTACAATGTCCGCAAGGTCGTTATTCGTTCCGTATTTAATGTATCAGTGTGTTAATAAATTATCAGTAAGTGGTTTTTGTGTGTAATTTCATGGTGTCACAAAGTTTTATAAAATGCTAATATTGAATTTTAATTCATTTGAATTGCAGTCTGTGAAGTTATGTATGTTACGTGTCTGTTAGTTAATAATTATTATAACATTTTAAAATAATAGATTTTCTCCTTCCAAGAATTACTTAAATTTGTATGTGATAATCAGTGATATATTAGATACTTACTCACAGCTTATCCAGCTGGCGACTAACAGGCCTGAGGACATGACACTTAGGCAGATGTTATGTAATGACAGTATGCTACTGTCTAACTGAACTCGGAAAAAAATTTGCCAAATTACAAAATAATTTTTATCACAGAGTGGCAGTAATTTGGCACAAAATGACAGTACAAGCAACTTTACTGCCATTGTGTCGTTATCGTAGGCAGTAGAAGCTGGTGCTGACCATATTGTGATAGTAAAGATGCCGTGAATTGTGGGATTTCTTGCCTTGGATGTTTAATATTCTATAATGTGCATTGTATGCCTTTATGTCGATTTGACCTTCTTGAGCAGCGTCTTGTTATTTGGTTAATGGAAGCAAATGACTCACTATTGCAGATACCTGATTCAGTGTGTTCTTTATTCATTTTGCAGTGAATTGTTATTGAAAAAGCCAAGTTACTTTTCCTCGCAGCCGACTGTTGAATCAGTGACTGATCAATTGATTGATTGATTGATTGATTGATTGTTTCATTAGGTGGACACGCACGTGCATGCGTCGTCTTGCATGAACCAGAAGCACTTGCTACGTTTCATAAAGAAGATGATGAAACAGTCTTCCCAAGATGTCGTGTGTAAGGATCCAGATGGCCACGACCAGACCCTTGCCACGGTATATTTGCAGCCTTTCTATTGATGTTTAACTTTGATTTAGCAGCTTTGTTTGCTTTCGCGTGGAAAATCATTAAATCTTTGTTACAATTCTGCTTCATCTTCGTTGCTGTGTAATGTTATGGAGTTAGAATAGAAAGATATGATTTCAGTTTATTTATGTGGAGTTTTGATGTGCTGATTTTTCTGTTGTACACTGAATTTTTCTTTTTTTTTCTGTGGGTTGTAAATCTTTTGTTAACCTTACATTGCTGTATTTTCTGGTGGTGTTCAATATACATGGAGCATATGGCACTTTTTCTTTTAACCAAGCAATAGTACACGGATGCTAGATGTGGATCAGTTTGTCATTGTTATACGAAAACAGACAGTCTTTAGATGCTGTTAGACAGTGTCTTCGTATCGGATCGTGATGTTGCGCAGCATGTCATGTAGGTCCTGTCGGTAAGCAGTAGAAGAGATAATCTTGTTGGCTTTCACAAAGGCCTGCCTACGTCGCCGTCAGTCGACGACGATGCGAGTTGTTGTGTCCGGTCTCTGTTGCCGAGTGACAACAGCGGCGGACGCCGTTATGACATAGTTGAGTCGGCATCGGCAGACTCTGCTGTATGTTGGGGATTGTGTGTGTGTATGGCATGACCCTTGTTACATGCCATAACTGCGATGGCATTCCATTACAGTGTTGTTTGCAGTGTGAGTCAGGCATGCCGTTTGTTCACTACTGCTTTTTTGTGCCATGTATAAATATTCTTACTTACTTATTAACTGCTGTTTAACATGCATCAGTAATTCCGTTTTAAAAGCCATTTTCAGTTGAACCTATTTTAACTGGTATTCCTCAATGTTTTTTCTGCCAGTTTCAGAACAGAACCTTTGAAGATAAGTGGAAACAAACAGAGTCAAAAGACTGAATGATGTTTAGCACCGTAGACCACAGACCCAAACCATTGGCTTTGCCACATCTATTCTCCATTTAACACTGGGCTTCTGACCAAACAGCATTGCCATCTTTCTGCCATCTCTCCAATGCCATTATTATTAATTTTGTTCTGTGCTAAATATATATCTAGTTTGTGTTTGAAGAGATGATCTAGTGTATATGTTATTCTTGTCATATTCAGTGTGATCTTTGCGTGTGTCCATTGTTTTTAACTAACTTCACCGTTGCACTCACTGTGTTTTAGTTTATTTTTATTGGTTGCCGATGATTTGTTCCAAATTTGTTTTCACCTTGTTGTCGTGTTGAGACCGTGTTTTAGTAGATTGTTGCTCATGGCAGTGTGACTGTGTGATGTGTTGGTGTACTTAATTAACCGCAGAGTCGAGTTGTTTATCACTCGCCTTGTGCTTGCTTCTGTCCAGCAGTTTGCTGCTTCAGGTCTCCATTAAAAAAGAACTTATCCTCTCTGCAGAGTGACTGTGTGGCACCTAGTATCGTGTAAACATTGGCTGTGGTGTAATAATTTAAATGAGTCTTCTTTTTGGGTGGCTGCTGAACAAAAAGGCAGCCAGGGTTGAGGTTAATATATCGCTGGCCTTCCTATACTGGGTAGGGATAGCTCTTCACCCGACCTTTCGTCCCTGATATAGCCATATATTTGTGCTGAAAGGGACATTAAACACCAACTAACTCCTACTTAATTTTGAGCTACATGAGCTACAGCAATAGTCTGTTAACTTCTCATTCATGTGTTGAGTGTTGATGGTCAAGTGCTTTTAAAAGGTTGAACATTCTGTGTTATCAGTAACAGGCAACTTTTGGATTTGATTATGGTTATTTTTGTAAGCAAAACTGCTGCATATTTTCACAGTGTTGGCACTGGAGAGGTTTCAAGCACCCTAAGTGACTTTCAGAAAGGCATGGAATAGACCCAGTGAATTTTTTAAGCTGCGGAACTAAATTGGAAGAATCTGCATGTTAGCTGTATTTGTTTATAATTTATATATAGAGATTTAGAGTTAAGCTTTGCATTGTGGCATGCCTTGGTCTTAGGAAGAACTGGCTAATTTTTGAACAAAAGTATCCAGTTTATGGTTAGGTATATAGAATAAGTTGGAAGATATTGATGCCCCATTGGAGTATCATCTACTAGTTTTTGAACAGTTTCTTTGTGAATAGCAGTCAGATACTTAATTGCTTGGAACACATTTTCTGAATTTAGATCATCATCATCATGCTCGTTTATTGAGGGTTGTCATACGCAACCGAACATATAAAACATTAAAGAGCCTAGAGCTAGTAAAAGTGAGTAGTAACAATTAAAATAAACGTTAAAGTTGCAGTGCGGTGCTGCGACATACACTCATACATGCTATGTATAAAATGGAGAAAGATGCAGTGTGTGCATGAAACTTGTTGCGGCTTCTGTAATGCTCTGCTGTCGTGTTTAGGTGTTTGATCAGCTCCGTCTCACAGCGTATGATCTCAGTGTTGACATGCTGGATGTACATGCCGTGAGTAACACGATGCTAAATAGTGTGTCTTTGTTCAGTAAGCTGTCATTTGGCGGCCTGTGTCTACGGGGCTGATAAAGCCCTGCCCCTTCACGATACATACATACATACAAGCTGTCATTTTATGGTATTGTTTCTTCCATGTTTTTACTGACAGTTTTCGTGTCCTGGAAAAGTGAAGGTTTACATGGGTCTGTATTTTCACTGTGGGCGACTGTGAGTAAATTTTGAGCGATGCCGTGTGTACTTAGTTTGCAGTGATGTTGTGTTATTACGATGCAGTCACTGAAGTTAATGGGTCTCACGTAGTGAGTAGTTTTCTTTATGATTGCATAATCAATGGTGGCGGTTTGGCTAAGGTGGCAATTTGGTTCAGTTTAGCATATTGCTCTGGATCATCCAAGTTACTCGATGTTGGGCCCAGTTAGTGCTGGGTGACCATCGTAGTGTGTAATTCAGCTGTCCATTGTGCTCTATTGATTCGCTAGGTGGCGCCAACAGCAATAGCCATCGTAAATACCAGCTACTATAGTTGCGGTGTGAACGGGCATGCCGTTCGATTCACTAGCTAATTCGTGTCTGGCTGTTATTGCGAGATCATTGCTGCCCTATGGGCCTGTGTTCCTCAGAAGGACTTAAGGTTTTAATTGTAATAACAATAGATTAATATCATGAATGGTCTTAATAAATGTAACTTAAAGACAGTGTGGCAGCATGCTAGAAGTAAACTGTAAAATAATGTCTGGG
>Ga0209782_1001720_pt1 | contig 11713 bp, 8 predicted proteins | sample WorMetmaBAHAMAS1_FD_187390 | JGI IMG/M metagenome (GOLD analysis project Ga0209782, IMG submission 187390) | Marine gutless worms symbiont microbial communities from Max Planck institute for Marine Microbiology, Germany - Inanidrilus... | ecosystem: Host-associated > Annelida > Digestive system >... | reverse complement strand
ATCGATGCCCGTCAGTTCAGAAAACCAAAAAGATTAATTTTCACTGCTCGATTCAGATATGTCTTTTCATTTCTAATAGCTGCAGTTGCATATATTATCATTCCAATGCCACCTTACATTGCTGGTATGTTGGCTGGAGCTTTTCTGTCGGCTGTCAGTATTTTATTTTACCAGCGCTTGACAAGGTCGCGACATTCCACAACTGTGTTAAGCCGTAATATGTGGTCATCGACTTCTATAACTGCTGATATTAAAGAGTCAAAGAATGTGGATGGAAAGTTTCAAGTATGTAAAATATTGGATATTTTTATGATTGATTAATGATTATATGTATTTACTCTGTTAGAATGAATTTGTTTAGAACAACTGATACATCATTTCTGCAGATTCATTTTCATTTATTCTAGTACTGGAGTTGTTTAGAAATGTCTCACATGTATATATTTATAATGTCCAGTATTTTGCTGTGTGGCTTGAATTTTTCTGTGATAATGCACAATATTGAGTAGACAGTATGGAGATGGTGTACGCAACACCACTGAGGAGAATGCTAGCATCTTCTGCTTAATCTGAATGTACTAGCAGCAGCTGGCAGCAAGGGCATGTGGTCAGTAAGATATTGCTCTAACAAAATCTTACAGTTCTCAACTGGCAATGCCAGGTTGACACTGCTATTTATAATGGCAATAAACATGGTTGTTGTATGCACAGTATTGACTATGGATTTGATTTTTTCTGCACATGGTATTTGTGTTGGCTGTATGTATTATGTTTCTACAGGGTTGGATGAATCAACTAAGTAATTACAATGCTGCTGAGTTTCACATCAGCGACACTTATTCCGTGTATGTTACACTCGAGTTTTGCACGTTACGTCTGCAGACCCCCAAACACGGCGTGCCGAAACGCGCAATCTGCGACGAGTATGTTCCAACAGCTGGATTTGTTCGCCAGCGGCACTTTGACCTGGAAGGTGCCCGAGTGTACCTTCTACCTCATGGTCTTGTCAACAAACGACTGTGGAGTAAGAAGTATCCTATTTGCATTGCTCTGTGTAACAGATCTCGTCCTACCGACCTGCGGCACATGTCTGATGCCAGCAGTAAGACGACTGTCCTTTATCTGTTTGCTCGTGCATGTCGTGATAAGGAGGAGTGGTATCGGAGGTTTCTGTATGCTGCGCGGGGCATGCCTTTGCCGACACGTCTCAGCGATGTTGTGGCCCAGACATTGTCCATGGACCAGACCAGTGATCCGCCGATGTCAGTCAGCTGGCAGAAACATCATCGTAATCCGTCGACCGATTCCACATCGTCACCAGTAACGGAGGAATGTGCATCAGCCATGGAGCTCGACTACAGCAGGATGTTGCCAGAGCACAATCTCATAGACTACAGTAGGTACATGTCGGCGGTGATGCCTCCTCCCAGCCCTGGACCTGCACCACGTGACGACCAATCACCGGTCTCCATGACTTGGCTCAATGCTCTGATTGGACGGCTGTTTCTTGACTTCCTGCGTGAGAAATACTGGGCGGAGAAGATGCGTGACAAGATTCAGAACAAGCTGTGCAAGATGCATGTAAGTGTGAATATTTGTTGCATGATATGCTGAGCATAGAACATTTTTTTTCTGGCACTGACATACCCAAGTTGTCATGGACAAAGAGCCATTTAATGGGTTTTTGTTGTTGTTTTTGGTAAGTTTTATGGGATGCTTTGCCCAGTTTGTTTTATATATACAAATCATTTTGTATGTTAACTTTGCAACAGAATGGTTTCATATCTGCATTATGCATCTGCCTTTGTTTTGCACCATTGCTATATGCCACACAATGTGTGTTCATGAGAAGTTCGAAGTACTAATCCCAGTAAATTAAGTTAAGCTTCGTTAGACACTTTAAACAGTGCTGTACAGTTGATAACTTACATGCAGTTTTGTTGGTGAGTTGAGTTCCTCTCCAGTTTGCATGAAGTAGGCCTGTTTTGTGACTGAAACTGATAGTACATTGTTGTTAGATGCCGCACTTCATCAACCAGTTGAGTGTGACGGGCATCGAACTGGGGTGCGCCGTGCCGTCAATACGCCACGTCTCGGAGCCGTACCTCGACGACCGAGGTTTCTGGCTGGACATGGATATCGACTACAGCGGTGGATTCTGCCTTTCACTGGAGACCAAGTGTAATCTGATGAGGCTGAAGTATGCCAGTTGTCTGTCACCGTCGTGTGTCAATGATGAGAATCCCACCAAACCTGCACGGTGCGTTGTGCATCATCACAGTTGACTGCTACGTGGCGTTTTGTGCTTGACATTCTCCCACTCATGCCAGCTTGTCTTACAATGATTCATAGTTCTAGCACAGGGTATCACAATGTATACTGATACAGTATAGATCAGGGGCAGTTCTAAGGGGGGCCACGGCCGCCGCCCAGTCAGGTCTGGCCCCAAATGAACTTTTTGGTGAATGAAATTGAGCGTGTGGGATAAAAATTTAGTGATCATATGTTGGTTTAATGTCAAAAACTGCATATTTGTACATATGACTGACAAAATTTTGCCGGTGACTGGCCGCCCTTCAGAGACCCCCGGCCCCGGCAAAGTGGAGGTGCTAGAACCGCCCGTGCTCTAGTTGTTATTACTGTTACTCCCAGTAGAGGAGAGGAATATTGTCATCAGCGTGTCTGTCTATATGTTAAGAATATTTAAGAAACTCAGACGTCACAGAATTTTCTGAGCATGTTGTTTCGTGGTTCAGTCGTCTGGCAACATTGCGATGCGCTATGTATTCCCCGTTTTGTGGATGATGTCGACATGTTATGTGTTCTAATAATGGAACAACCTATGGCACAAGTAATGTGAGTAAAGCATAAGCTCAAAGCGACTCATTAGGGGGCAGCACTAGACTGGGCTATAGCCTAAGATGATTTTAAGATTTTATGTTTTGTGTATTTTTTCGTTTTAGTTTATTAATTCCCGACTTGTTGTGTCAGGTGTGGAGCAATGTGCTCAGATGAGGAAGACAGTGCGGAGTCAACGACCGATGAAGATAACATGGAAGACAACACGAGTCAAGATGCGGCCGACGAACGGTGACTCATCACCATGACTCATCACTGTGTTTTACACTCGCTAGTTGTACACGTGAACCCAGCTCCCACCGTGTTGATATCTTGAGCAGTGGAAGTTTTGTGTGGAAAATCAACAAAGCACATCACTCACTGTGTCTGTCCGGGAGTGAATTGATAGTCTGTTGGCTAAGGCATTGGACTGGTGACTCAGTGGTAAGGTAAGGTAAGGTAAGGTAACGGTAAAGGTAAAGGTAAAGCAGTATAGCAGTTTGTGCTAGAAGCACCCACACCGCTACGGAGGCCGGCATGCCATATGGGATCACACAGAGTTACTTGCAACCCTGCAGAGGCAGCATCTCTGCCCTTACCCCGAAAAGAACTCTATTTATCTACCAGTTACGGATGAAAGGCTGAGTAGGCCTGACCGGATGCAGGTAAACGACTGGCATAGAGTTGCTATAGAAGTCATGAGTTTGAGTCCAGGCCACCACGCTGTCGAGTTACAAGCTTGGAGAAGTTGTTCACACCCATGTGCCTCTGTCACCAAGCAGTATAACTTGGTGCTGGCGAAAGTGGAGCGTAAACAGGCAATATACAGCTAGCCGGTTGTCTCTCTCGGTCTCAGGCATGAGAGGTGTCTGACTGAGGGCTACAGATGGGAGACCAGCTTCAGCAGTATTAACTCAGTTGTTCAGAGAGAAGCTGATTCTTGTTAGTAACGTAACGACATAAGTCAGTTAAATACTGATGCTGCAACTGCTGTTTTATCACGATCGTTGTTAGGTTCATTATTGATCAGCTAAAAAGTGACTTCGTATCTTACAGTGTGATTTGTTATTGACTTGTAAAATTTTTATTACATTTACAAAAGTGCATTGTTTGTTGTCAGTGTAAATGCGGGGTGTGTCATTATTGCTGTTTTTATAATGTCGACAAAAATTCCTAGAATTTTGCGATTGTTATAAGTGGTTGTTTGCAGGCGGTCGATGCCGATGGGCAAGAAGGTGTTACAGTTTGTTGACAAACTGTCTCAGTCGCGGTACTTTCAGCAGGCGACTGACAACAAGTACATTCGACGAGCGATGGAAGTCGCGTCCAACACTCGTCTTGTATTGGACGTCGAGCTGCGCAGTGTCGTCGGCACGTTAGCCATCAACATTCCTCCGCCTCCCACCGACCGCTTCTGGTAAACTGCTCTGCTGTCTTCGTGGCCAGTGATTAAAGTAGACAATCTAAGGTGAGGGAAGTCTATTTCAGAGGTTTTCTTCAGTCATTATCTGTGGATCCCTTATTTTCGGCGTGGGTTTCCTGGGCCCGTCAGATGCTGATGCAAATGAATATTTCAATGTCATATTTGCTGTTGTTGTTTTTGTCGATAAAAATAACCCAAATGTAAACAACTTTGCACAGATATTGCCATTTTGTCACACACAGTCATTCCTGTTCTGTTCTGCCTAGTATTCCCGTGCATTTTTACGAGGTGTGGGAATGATATTTGTGAATAAGCAGAGGTGTAAGAATGCCGTTCTCTTGCAATCCAAGGCACTTGGTAACCACTGCTGTTGGCTGTGCAGCATAGACTGTGAATTCTCTGCATATGTGGCACATTGTTGATGAGCAACTACTGTTTTGTAGTTTGCTCACAGCTTTCACACTGCAATTTTACATTGTGACTTAAAAGTCTCTTTTTGCCGCCACTGTAAACTATTTTCCTGCCCCCAGTACTGACTCTGTGGACTGTGACCACGACCATTTCATCCAAGCTATTGCTGTGCTGATTTTTAGCTTCTGTTCTTTCTGTTTCAGAGCAGTACACAACCTGGCAGCCTTTTAGCATGCTGTAAACATTTTGCTTTTCATTGTAATACATTATTTTAAAATATGTGACTTTTGACATTTTTGCCAGACACGTCACAGACGACACCATGAACCAAGTGAGATATTTGCCCGCCGGTCATTTCATCTGTGTACTGTGTGTGAACAATGGTTGTGTTCTGATGAAACAGCTGCTATCAATCTCGTCTTTTTAGAGACATGCTAGACAGTTGTCTTGCTCAGACGAGCATGGAAACAGCCTTTACAGCAATTGTTGTTTTATCAGTACAGTTATAAGCAGGTTCTGTAGTGGTTTTTAGTAATGATTTCATAGCGATACGTCTCTGCTCTGTGTTAGGTACGGTTTCCGCAGCAAGCCAGAACTGGTTCTGTTTGCAAAGCCTTGGGTTGGAGCACGCGAGGTTAACCTCAGTCCACTGACAGACTGGATTGAAAAGAAACTTGCCATTGAGTTCCAGGTCTGACACAGTTACTGTTTTTGTCAACTTTAAAGCAAGCTTATATGCACTGCAAGTTATTCTTTTACTAACAAACAAACGAATATTCCGCCTGCATGTAGTAAAAGAAACAAATTGCTGTTTTACATAGTACAGAGTTTAAGCATTTAAAGCTTGTAAATGTTGAGCTGTGAATGTGTATGATCTTGTATAATACATGTACGAGGCAATCATAGATAGCAGATTTTGCCCAGGTGTGCGACTCACAATGAGTACTTGCTGGTCTTTATCGCTGAGGAAAATTTGGCTGTTATGCATTTCATGTTCCATTGCCAGTTATGAATACTCACACTACACATTGTGGGCCATAATGTAAAAATATAACGTCATTCGCAACACCACAAGTACACAACATATTGCAACACCACCGGGGTATGACCAAACCTCAGCTATAGGCAACATCCACAGAAAATTTGGTGATTCACCATGAGGTGTTTGAGTTACTTAAATGCACAGACAGACAGACAGAAAAACTTATAATAATTTTCACCCATCCCACAAGAGAAGTAACAATTTATTTATTTATTATTTATTCATCTGTTTTGCTTCAGCAACATAAAATAGACAAATACATAAAACACATGAATAAGCCAGAACAGCATAGCTAAAATAGCACTAACAGCTGTCATGTAAAATCCCAATGTACTCAGTCAACTGCACTACCGTCCGAACTTATAATTCGACAATTGGTGTGACGAGTGAAAACATTGCGCAGGGTATGGTAGCATCACATTTTAGTTAATAATTGTAACGTTTGAGTTAGTTGTGTGTTTGTGTCAACAGAGGGTGTTTGTGATGCCAAACATGGACGACATTCCCGTGCCGCTGATGTGTGCCCATCTTCAGCAAGACACTGATGACACCGACACACTTGTCACCTAATGACAGTGACACACATGCACTCGTGAGGCCACGTAGGGTAGATTGGACAAAAGTCGTAAGAAATCTCTGGATAACCCCCTCAAATACACTCAGTCATCAGCTAGTACTAAGCTCTTGACACCTGTCTACAGATTTGAATGTCATATTTAAAAAATTTCTTGGAAAACCCGCAAGACCTTCATAGCGTGGAGAGGCTTAGTTAGGAGCCCCTCCCCACATCCCAATCCATAATTTCCCACTACAATACCATTGGCCTTGCTTCTACACGTTTCACTCGGTTTTGTTGTCTCTGCTTTGCCTTTCACCGATGGTTGCCTGTCAGTGTACACTGACAATGTGTGTCATGCTTCAAGTTGCTCGTGATTGGTGAACTGTGAGAAATATTTTTGAGTTGTTTGTCGTTCTCGCCATTACGGTAATATCCACGCCGGCCGGCCGGCTGCTGCAGCTGTGGTGTGGGTAGCGCTTTCAGTTGCATCTGTGTGTTTGTTGGTGTGTGTTATGTCCGTGCTCTAACAGGAAAATGGCTCGAGATATCAACACAGAAGTCGATAGTGATAGTCCATGGCAGGCCCTGGGCATGTGTTGACCTGAAGTAAAAAGATGAAACGATAGGTATTGGTGACAGTGGACAAGAGGTGTGGGTCAGCATGTCAGTATGACTGCACAGTTTTATGGTTAGTTTGTCTTATTGTATGCTTCATCTTGTACGTGGTACAGATGTCGGTGTTGTTGTGCTCGGCATTGTTTCACTTATTTCATAGCTTATGCTATCATTAACAGCCGTGGTATCTTTGATGCCGGAAGGTGCTCTCATTTAGATTGTACTATTGTACACTGTGAACCAAAAAACAGGGACACTAGACTTTTGTCCGTAACTTTGCCATATGCTAACCGATTTTAAAAATTCTTTCACTAGTAAATTTGCAATAAAGTCGTCTTTAAATATCCAACCACTGCTTAAAGGCATAGCTACACTACCTTGTGAAATCTCCGTGTGCAAAAATTGCCATGCTCAATGATTGAGTGCAGAAAACTGCAGTTAAAAATTAATCACTCAAAAAGTTGCAGAGAAATAATTGTTAGTTTGATATTGGTTGACACTGAAGTCAAAAATAATCTGTGTAGTAACATAGCAAAAGCAAAAACAGTTTCTGTTCGCCATAGATAAGTTATCTGGCCAGTTCTTCGTCTTTAAGCAGGATCATTGCAAGGCGAACAGGACACACAAGACAATCAACCTTTTTGCTTGTAACTTTGCCAAGCATTCACCGATGTTAAAATTTTTTCCATACCAAACTTAGTGATAAATGCATAGTTAAATGATAGCTGAATATCCACCACACCTTAAATGTGCAGCTACACTACCTTGTGATTTTTTACTAATCACAGTACATTTCACGTTGTCACTATTTTCAGACCTTAATATTTCACAAGGTAGTGTAGTTACACCTTTAAGGTATGTTGGGATGTTTAAAAATGCTTCTATTGCAAATTTACTAAGGAATCTATCAATGCAAGAATTTGGAAAATCAGCATTTGGCGAAGTTACGGACAACAGTCTTAGTGTCCTTTTTTGGTTCACAGTGTAGATATATTGTTGTTATTTATACTATTACACATATTTATTAAGTGCAGCATTGTGTAAAGGCCACAAGTGCATTGTATCATCAATATAACTGTACCGAAAGAACAAAAATTCGCATTTACACGCGACAGTTTTGCGTTACAGTTTCAGTAAGTTTTCGATGTTATCCATCAGGTAGTGATGTAGTATTACTTTAGTATTTAAAATTTTAAATTCTTCCTAGTTATAGTTAGTAGCAGTGTTAACAAAAGCAGCCATTGCTGTAATAGTTTTAATTTTTAGTACCAAGTAACTGTAATATTGCTGTTTAGTACTAGGCCTACGTGTACTCATGTCAGTGTTTAAATGTCCTTATTCTGTAGATTTACTCCACATTTAGTGCCATGTAGTCTAGAAGAGAGCCTTTGGAGCAGATAGTTTAGTTTTATACAGTCCACAATCACTTCCTGTTGTAAAACCCATTGAACCTCACCCACCGACTTCTAATGGAAGCATTTATCACTAGTGAATAGTAGAATATTTTTCTTGCAGTCATCACAGAATGTAGTTTCACTAGTTTGCCATGCAAGTCATTTGCATTCAGTACACTGGGAAATGTTCTTGTAATATTAGGCCCATTTAACACTGGAAGTTTTTCTTTTGATAGACACGTTACTCACGTGACTTTTGCAACATAGAACATTTACTTTGCAAAATTCACTTTCAAAAGTAGAATTTGGTACAGGGCCACACGCAAAGTGCACGCAGTGGCAGTCACATGACTTTTGTCTTTTGAGAGAGACTTTCAGTGGGAAACGGAAAGAGGCCTGACTGAAGATTAATGAAAGATAGGCTTAATTTCAATGATAGTCATGCAACTAGTTGCATTTGTCCAGACACTGTGGCTCCGGCATGGTATATATAACTGTTAAGTGTTATTGCAACCCACTAACTGGTGAAGGTTTTATTCACAGATTCACTGCAAGGATTTCAACACAATCTAGAGTCAGCACAAAGCATACAGGATAACAGTTAACAGCTGAAAGAACTTAGCCGACACTGACAGTGCAGTTGTGTGCCACAGCTGTGCACATTCAGAATACATCTGCACCATCTGCCTGTAAAATTGTATCAATATGTATGTAGTTGTTTCAGTTCTAATTTCCGGTGTATGCCATTCTTGGCATGTGCAATGACAGTGCTAGTTGTATTGTTATTATTAGACATCGGTTAGTTTTCAAGACTAGTAACTTGTGCCAGTTTTCCAGCTCTTGGTTCAGGGTTTGATGCGTTTTTAAACTAAATAACTGTCATAGTTAGGTTTTCTATTTTTGGTACGTTTTTCTTGGTATTTGTGCACTTTGGTTGTGAGTTTGTGCCAGTCAGTGCATTCCATTGTCACGTGGAAATATTTTTCACCATAATCACCTGTAGGATTGTACAACAAACTGAGCGAGGCCATGAAGATGCCACCGCTGTATAATTCTGGTACTTTGACAGACAGTTATCGTCCAAGAGATTGGCTGGAAAGAGCATCTCCGGAATGACCCGTGTCAAGTGGCACATAAAGTATGACTGAGCAGTCTGATCGTACATATAAAAACTACGCTCGCATCATGTTCGGGAAGCTGGAAACTGAATTATCAAACTCGACCTTTACTGTTCTTATCACTCGCTGAAGTTTTGAACTGCATTCGTCGAACTGAAGAGACTAAACTTTGTTAACGACTTTTTGAGATGTCCGTTCAAAAAACTTAACGATGTTTTTTTAATTCTGAAAAAAGTAAAAAGAATATTCTAAAACACTGGTTTTGATATTTCCATCATTTCTGCAGGCCACAGATGCATTCCTGCAGCATGAACCGTCCACTTTTATCACTGTACATACATTGCCACCTTGTCACCGGTTAGTATATATATATAGTACACTGTGTCTCAAAAATTACTAACTTCATAAACCTCCATAGTTTACAGATAAGCCTAAAACAGTTGTTTTTGTGCATATATATTTGCAAGAAAAAACTGCAATTGCTACAGTTGATCATACTATTGGGTAATGTAGAAACAAGCATGGCGGGGTGCAAAAATATGCCATTGATAGGAGAGATATTGCGCCAAATTTCATTGCATCAGACCTAAGCCCTGTGTGTGCCGGGCCTAATGTGCCATAGATTTGTAATTTCCATACTATACAGATTGTGTATGTTCACCTTGTCACTTGCTTCCTTTTGCTTCATATAACTTGCTTATATTTTCCTTTCTTATTTACCTCTTTTCCTCTGAGAACAGGTCCACTTTGTTTCCAGCAGGCCGGATCAGAATATATATTTAACTCTGTGGGCCGGATGTCTAAGAGGCAACTAAACCTGGGTTGTTAGTGTGTTATGTTTATTTAGTATTTGTATTTCGTTAGTTTAGTGGCTGTAGAGTTATTTCTGTGTTAGCCCAGGATTATTTTATTGTTTACATTTTTTGTCTGCAGACTTTAGTCCTCAATACTAGCCAAGAAACCGTCTGGAAAGAGTGTCTACGATATGACTTGTTTAGTGTCGAGTGAGACGTTAAACCTTAACTCAATCAGAACTAAAGAAAATATGGGAGTTAAAAAGTATTTTTTGAGACACAGGGTATAGAGTGAACATCAATCGTCACTCACTGGTCTTTATACTCAATCGCGAGGTTTAAGAACGTCGATATTTTTGTACAAGGTTTCTGTTGCAATATGACTGTGATAACTGAATACTGCATGGCTACTGGTAATGGTAAATTATTATTAAAACTAATGTATATTCAACAATATACTCTTCTGTTATATCTCAATACTGTAACATGCTACACACATTAATTGACTGCAGTGCACACATTATATTATGACGATTTAGTCACAGAGTATACAAATCTGATTGTCTACCTTCCTGACTTATTTACAACACAGTGGAATACCATGATTAATAAGAATGCCACTAATTAACGTGCAGAATGTACGTGCCATTATGTGGAGAACCACAGCACCAGCGTTATATCCAACCTTCTCACACTTGCGTAAGTTGCGTGGCACAGTGGTAACATTGTTGGGCACAGCAACTACATCAGGCCGAGTTAGTATGGGGATGGGTGACCATCCCTGGCAGGAATACCACCTTTGTAAGTTAGCCAAGTCAACTAGGCCAACTCAGCCATTAATCCTCAGTGGGACGGGAAATGGGCCAAATGGCGATGATGCTCTGTGGCTGGGAAGTAGGCACCCATGGTTCATTCCAGTTGTGGATAAAAACGTGGGTGGGAGGCGTCATCCCTCATTACCATGTGCCATAGCTGAGCGCATCAGAGGCGATTTGCTCGTTGTAAAGCGTTGTTATACAAGTGCATGCTTTACTTTACTCAGAAATGGCTGGCCGTGCAAACTCTGCAGTGCAATTCATTTAGTGTACCTATTGCAAAACCTATGACATGTCCACTGTTAAGTCCACTCACACTATTGCAAGTCTTGTCTAGAATGTGAGGCGGTTTCAACAATTCCAGAGCAGGCAGTTAATAAGGTTAGCTAAGATAAAGTGGTACGTGCACATTAATAACTCATTTCAGTGTCATAGAACTGCAACTCGGTGGCGTAGTGAAAAGCACAGGTTGTGCTGCTAGCTAGTGGGAGCGAGGCATCAGTTCATTCCAGTCGTAGTCCGTGATACAGACACGTTGTCGAGTCCACCTGTGACACTCAACGGCACCGACGGTCGCACGTCGACACAGCTCTATCTCCAGCATCGACCGCAACAATGCTGTCAACTCTACATGCACATGACACACTGCTGTCATGGTGCTTGGCTAATACTGAGAAACTAAATTAAACACAATAAAGAAAATC
>Ga0209782_1001719_pt1 | contig 11713 bp, 5 predicted proteins | sample WorMetmaBAHAMAS1_FD_187390 | JGI IMG/M metagenome (GOLD analysis project Ga0209782, IMG submission 187390) | Marine gutless worms symbiont microbial communities from Max Planck institute for Marine Microbiology, Germany - Inanidrilus... | ecosystem: Host-associated > Annelida > Digestive system >... | reverse complement strand
AACTGAGAACCAAGTGTGAATCATCAGCGTTTTATCTGCCATAATCGTTTAAATATTTGGTAAACATTTAGTTAAAGTTTCACGTACATGTTTACAAAATTACACAATAGGCGCATCCCCACTATGTATCCGAATCCGGATTCCTAAATCGAATATTTCCTTACTGTTGAGTTGATTGATTGAGTGAAGGTTTATTGTCTCACTGACACTAAATAGAGCATTTTAAATTCAAAGCTGGGAGAAAAAAAATCACAAATAGCACAGTAAACCTAGGCTAACACAAAATTAAATCTACAACCACTAAATTAATGAAATACAAATCATTAAACACAAAATTACTCCTATGTAAAATACATCGAGGCAAATCATAACTCAGGTTTAGTTGTGTCTTACAATATCCGGCCTGGAAACAGTGCAGGCCTATTTCCAAAGGAAAAGATGAAGGTTTTATAAAGATAAATAAGAACCTGCCTCCGTGGCTTAGTGGGCTAACGCTCTCGCTGCTGCCGGCATGTCGAGTCAGGTTTCTGCATGATACGAGATTAAATTCTCGGGCAGGTACAGAGGGTTCACCTGTGTCCTCTTTCAAATGTGACAGGCCATCACCCCCGGATTGGGGGCGTTTAGGTGTGGTGAGAGCCGCCAGTATGAATAACAGATGGCAAGGGCCAGCGGTCTTATAGGAAGCCCGCATGTTGGCACCCAGCCAGAGAAACCCACCGGCTAAGCTGGGATCTATAAATATACAGTACAAGTCCCAGGGTTATAGGGGAATATCGCATTAGGCCAGGCCTAGGCCTCAGCACTGGTAGTGGCTGAAGGCACGTCGAAAGACTGCCATCAGTCTATCACCACCCCTAATAGATTGAACGAACGAAGATAAATAAGAAAGGAAAATATAAGCAAGAGAAAAAGGAAGCAAGTTACAAGAAGCAAAAGTAAGCAAGTTATAAGGTAAACAAACACACAAACAATCTCTTACTTAAATCTACAATGCTTCTGGGGCGCATTATGCTCCGACACCCACACAGTGTGCATACTATTAAGAACAGTGTGGTTGTTGTCCATTGCAATTATGAGTTAGCTAGGTTAATGTAGCATCTTTGAAACAAAATAACATACTTTATCTAATGACGGTTTGAAACTAAGTCAGTATGTGTGAAGTTCTGTTAGATTATAACAATGATGTAACAAATTAATAAGAGTTAGTGATAAGACATTTTGGGATGTTTAAATTGACTTATTTTTAAATTTGATTATCAAAAAGAAAAAAAATCAATTTTTAGATTATCAAGTTTTAAATATAATGGTCTCAACTCTCAAGCGTGCATCACTGCATCGTTGCATGCAAGTACTAGTAAATTATTAAGTTGCAACTTGTTATGCAGAACGAGTCCATATATGTGCTAAAGACAAAGACTCTATTCAGACTTACTAAAAATATTTAGTTATACATCTATTATACGTGATTTAAAACCAAGAAGCGAATACTTTTTGTTTACAAACAAGTTCGTGGTACACGATTACATGATCGTGGTTATTGTCACTTTCATTCATTGCACCCGATTCCATCTTGATGAACGTACGTTGCAAGTGCGTATCATATCAAGTTATATTGCAACGAGTGAACAAAGGCATATGGCCGTTCACTTTGACAGTTTATTTTGACCTGCGCTGAGCCTGTATGCTTGTGCCGATAATGTGTGTGCAGTAACTGCTGTCCAATGCCAGTCTCTGGGTTACAATCGAATTTTAGCAATACAATGTAATAATGACGTCTTAATTATTCTATTGTTTAACAACTGTCCGCCAACCATCCAAAATGCAAAATCATGTAAATAATGTCAGAATTTATCACTTTAAGCAAGCAAACTAATGGCATGAATTGCATAGTATATGCGTCATTGTCTGTCCATCCATCCAGCACAATCGATGTTATACTGAAATGGCTAGACGCAGTGTCATGGAAACTAGGCATCATTTTCACCTGGTGCTATTTCAGAAACAGTTCAATTTTGGAATACGAAAATGAGAACCATAAAAGATTTGATAATTGAATAATCGATAATTAGAATGAAATTGTTGTTGGCAATATGACAAAACAGTCCGAAATGTTAGTTTGTTAGGCCTACCTTATTTGCTGCATAGTCAACAAAATGACTAAAGGAATATTCAAGTATTCAGAAGATTGTTTAGCCAAAAGTATATTGCTAGATATTATGGATAATATTAATTTGTGTTTGATTGTAAGTTATTCCAGGTTGATTGTGTATAATATTCATTACGCAGGACAGTGCAGTAGTCACTCTGTGTGTAATTTATTAGTATGGTTATTATGAAACTTGAAAGCAGAAGTCTCTTGTTGTGATTTTAGGATCTCAACATTGCATACATGTGAACAGATCGGTCAATGTAAACACAATCAAGAAATGTGTGAAGAGGATTTCATTTGACGAATGTTCAGTTAGTGTCACAGTATGACTTTCATGCACCTCCACTGTCTAGCTGTCTGTCTGTCTGTCTGTTAGTAGATGTTCAACAGTTCAAATGCCTGTATGTGAGGATGACCTGTACGTTGTCATGGCTGACAGATCATGGACAGTTCTGTGCTTTGCGTAATACAGTGTATAGTACTGTTATTGATCAGTCACAGTGGCTTGTTGTCTGAGATTTGCACAAGTAAGGTAAGGTAAGGAAGCGTATAGCAGTTTGTGCTACAAGCACCACACCGCTACGGGAACTCACATGCCATATGGGATCACACAGTGTTCCACCCGGCAGAGGTGACATTCCCGCCATTACCCCAGCCAATTAAGGCTGGTACTGGATTTTGCAACCCCAGAGGGTTGCAAGGCTGAGTTGACCTAGTTGGCTTGGAAGCATACCGAGGTGGTATACTTGCCTGAAGACGGTCTCCCATCCAAGCACTAACCGGGCTCAACATTGAGCAACTTCGTTCGTGCGACAAACGACGCTACCACAGCGCTAAACCGCCAAGTGGATGACAGTCACTCTGTGAAACTCACTCAAGGGTCTTTGCAGTTTGTGTAACATGTGGTTGTGTAGGTTGCACTGGGCACATCCACTTTGCCGCAGTGTAGCACTTTTACCACACGTCAGTCAACCAGAAGCTCTTTCAATGTCAAACTGCTCTCTAAGGTCCGGTTTTTCCACGGAAATTAATCTCCAATTAACTTAATCATCCATTAAAATTGGCAGATAATGGTCGATTAACTCAAATTCGTATCTGTATGGGCAGTTAACTGCCGATTATCATTTAAATTTGTCCATTAACTTAATTGTCAATTTTTGGCCAGTTGACTCATTAATGGATTATTAGCAATAACAGTTCTGCAAAGTTTTTTGCTTTTTGTGCTCTACAAAGATGAATTTGAGCAAAGTGAACGTGTGGCATGAAAAAAGTTTCTGACAACTAACTTCAACCATTGAGTTAATGGGAGCTTAAATTATGAAAGATTAAAGTTTATTTGATATGTGGTGGAAAAACTGGACCTTAGTCTATGTGTGTGTTTTTGTCTGCTAGTGCCGCCATGTTGTATGTGATTTGTAGACGTGTTCAAGTCATTCCATTTCACCTAGTGCAGATGGTGGAGTGTGCAATGCCGATGTGGAAAAACCATGTGTCTACCTGTGTCTGCAATGTGGACATCAGGTAAATTGATGTAGACACACCTTGTGTCAACCTGTGTCTGCAGTGTGAAGGTCAACAGTTAGTGAAATAATAACGTAGAAGTGTACACTGATTTATTGATTAAGTATAGGGCAAATTAATTATAGTCAAAAATAACAAGAATGAATCAATGCCTGTCGACAAGGTGTGCCAATAAAAAAATCCCCTAGAAAAAATTCTGTATATCAGCTAAGGTAGCACAGATTTGAGCCAACTTTCAAAATTTGTATAGGAGAATTCTCACAACGTGTTCTGCACGTGCAAATTCTATTAAAACAACTGATATGGTTCAACTTATTTAGCTGTTTAAACTTAACAGTGCACTTTTTCAAGTGAACATATTGTTATGCATTGAATATTTACGAATAAGATGCCGCACTTTGTGCAGCTTTTCATAAACAGTTCAATCATTTCAGTGATGAATATCAGCTGCCTATAATAGCTCACTGAGACCTTAAACAGAGTGTCTTGAATGTCCACCAGCTGCAGATACAAATGTCAAAGTCTGCTGTGATATGATACGATTGCTGCCTTAGTATCTGTGAAATCTTACAGCTAATCATTTCATATCGTCAACAGATCAGTCTGTCTGCTGGGCAACATTGGTCAGCTTTGGCATGAATCTCTGATAGCATCCCAGCATTGCACCCCATACATGATAATCTATTGGCATATCCATTTGATACATTTTCTGTTAATTTTACATCAGAATCCCAGTATAGTTATTTGTTCACTTAGAAAAATCTATTTTCAAGTTAAAGTGGATGTAAAAGCAAATAGTATGATGAAATTTACTGCATATATGGCCGGAATTCTCTTCTGTAAAAACTGTAAATTTAGTGACAAAATTTGTTAAAATTACGGGGATAATGGATTTTTCCTAAGAGATCGTTTTTATCGCCACACCCTGTACGTCTATTATATTTATTTTGTTTATCTATCCAACATCAACCTAATTGTCTGTCTGATTAATGAATGTATCCTGTCGTGTAATGCTCTAGTCACTATCAGTGCTTGCTCTGAATAGTCATCTAGTCATGTAAGTAAGTAAGACTATTTATATACGGCACTATTTTACAAAAAGTCACAAAGCGCCAAAAGCATGTAGTCATAGTTCACCATAATCTGGCATGACACGGACACGTTGCTGTATCTACTGTAACACATCCAATGGCAAACTGTAAGTGAATAATAAAAATATATTGCTACATAACAGTGTGGTTGTTATGTACACACAGTGTGGATGAACATTGTTAGTTGTGAGTGATACATCGTGTTGGAGCGGAGAGCTCCGCTGTTAGTAACATGATGTCGTATGTCTGCAGGGCTGTGACCGATCATCTCAAGGTAAACATGCATTACGTCATTATGAGACGCATCGTGACGGTCTTTGTCATGACGTCGCACTCAACCTCACCACCTTGGCTGTCTGGTACGTTCATTAGTTGTCTTGTGAATATTCATTAATTTTTGGTATTTTATGTTGTGTTGGTGATTTATGCAGACATTTTTTCTTGGTGTGTTTAGTCCTGTGTCGGTTATTTTTCTGTCCAGTAATCAAACTGTTGTGTGAATGAGAATGCATTCCACAGTGTTGTCGTAGGTCGGCTTGCCGGTCATGCTGTAATGGACATAAACACCTTGCCATGCTAGCAGTTTGCAGCACCAGTCAATCGTGTAAACTCTGATGGCAGCAGTGCGGGCATATAGTGATGAAATTCAGTGAGAGTTTAATCACTGCTGATGATGGCTGTAAATATAGTAAACTATACAGAATATTGCAGTTCACTATCAGCCTCACAACTATGGGAACTTAACGTGCCGTATTGGATCATCTGCTACCCGACAGAGGTGACATTTTCACCATTATCCAGAGAGAATTAAAGCTGGTACTCAGTTTGGCAACCCTGAAGGGATACATGGCTGAGTTGACCTAGTTGGCTGGTTACATACCAAGATGTTATTTCCATCCAAGGATGGTCATCTACTGAGCCTGTGTCTGTATGACGAAGATGGTAACCGGGCTGGACACGGAGTAGCGTCGTCGATGAAATGAATGCCATTACTGCTTCACTGCTCTACACTTAACTTATGAAAGATTGAAGTTAATTTGATATGTGGGGGAAAACCGGACCTTAGTCTATGTGTGTGTTTTTGTCTGCTAGTGGTAATGCCCTACCACAGCTCATTCGGAACGCGCCTTTTCTTCCTGATTTCCGCTGAGAACCTTTCTGTTCCAGTCGTCGTTCCTTGATGCCGTCTGACAATGAACTGTGCTTTATCTGCTCGCCCGTCGCTCAATGCTGTTATGTCACCATGTACTGGCTGCTACAGACCGATTCTGTTAACACTGTATCTGATCTTGCAGCAGCAATGTGATAATGCCACCTTAATAATATTCATTTCTACTACTACTATTACTGCTACTACTGAGCAGTGAGTGTGTTGGTGTGACAGGTGCTACGGTTGTGACGAGTTTGTTACAGGTTGTGTCAACAAAAAACTTCACGACTGTGTTGAATTGATCCGAGTCGTTTCGCTTTCAGTCGACAATGACCACACGACGTGTAAGTGTTGACAACTCGGGCCTGAATACTGGCAGCGCGGATAACATAGTCGTCTGTGATCAGCAAAGTTCAGTTTGATTGTTAACAGCAGTAAATAGAGTGGATGTTAGCTGCATTTGTTACCACTGTACTTACTGCACACCCTCATGATGTCCTGTGCATTCACTCAGTGTTGCAGTTTTCACATGTTCTGTTTTGTTCTTTAGCTGTCCTCGATCCGATCATTGGCCACACCATGAACGTACTTTTTCCATTACCTCTGTCCTCTGCCATTCTGATTGACTCTTCCATGGTGAGTCCTGTCCACGTCTTGATGTTGTCCATCCAGGCTGTGCGTGGTCTTCCTCGCGTGCATGTACCTGGCATTGTTCCTTGCTTTATCTCTTACGGCAACTCCCTTGTTTCCTCATGGTGTGACCATAGTATGCTAGCTTCTTTGCTTTGACAGTCTTTAATATTTCCTGCTTTACTCCAGCTTTGTTGAGGACCCATTCATTTGTTTTCTTTGCTGTCCACAAAACTTGCAGTATCTTCCTCAGCTCTTTTATTTCAAAGGTGTTAAGACGTCTTTGTTCATTTTTTTTAAGTGTCCAGTTTTCACAGCTGTACATTGCTACAGGCCATACTAGCACTTTCATCAGTCATTTTTCTTGAAATAGGTATGGTGTGACTTTTCCATATTTTCTGCCAATCGCCTGCCATCTGTTTAACCTGATATGGAATTTGGTCGTACACTCACCATCTTCACATGATAGTGTAAATTAACCACTCACCATGCCAGCTCCCAACCGATGTTTATTTATGAGAGCTGTAATGATGTTTATATGCAGTTGAAGCGGATGCTATGTCTTCAGTGGATGGTATTGTCAACACGGCACCTGTGAAGCCAGACCAACATGCCGGCACGCTGCATGCCAGCACGCCCGTCAGACTTAAGGTTACACTCGTGTCATTCATCCATCTGTCTGTTACTGTCAACTTGTGTCATCACTGCTTCTTACTGAACTGATGTGACATACTTTACCTTGCGTTTTACGTTGCGTCACGTGATTTACATCTAGAGGAATATTTGTGGTCGTTTTGTCACTATGGGCACACTGTTAGCGAACCTTTGCGTTTCTAAATTGCTGTTTTCTCTCTTAGTGTAAGAAACAGAACAAACACTCGTTCAATGGCTTCTTTTCGAGGACAAGCTGCGTAAGCTGGCATCAGAAACGTAAAGCATTCAAGGGTTTTTACCGTGCAGTGCTATGCTAGCGCGGTATATGCCCACCCTAAGATAACTCCGGAACCGCTATAGCTAGAGACTTCAAATGTTGTATGCTGGATTTTCGTGTGATGGTTTAGCATTTAGAATACAAATTGTCCCTTGAATGGGCACGGTCACGTGACGTCGTTAAATTTTGAGAAATAAGCGATACGGAAATGGTGCAAGATATAGACATATTTACAATGGAAGACAAATAGGAAATCATGTATGACCTATTAAATGGCATAATTGCCAATGACATTGAGTGAATTTGAAGGTCACTTTTGCTGTTTGAAACCTTTGTAATAACTGATAAATAAAGCGCGATTTAACTACAATGTGTTTACACATAAATTTGAAAGTGCTCATGACTTGTAATTAAAACTTTATGGTCAAGGTCACAGGCAGTCATATTTACTTCAGAAGTGGTATCTCGTTGTTGAAAGATACAGATGCTGTAATAACAGGCCACTAACAGAAAATGATATATGGCCTATCTAAAAGCAGAAGTTGCAGTGACCTTGGGTGTACATAATTTAAGGTCGTTTGTTGATTGCAGTCTTTTTCAAATGGGATGATTCGTAGTTGCAAGATTTCTACTGACAAGCGTGTTGCATGGTCCCTTTTTTGTGTTAATAACACAAAAGATGGCAGTGGCGTCAGCTGGACCATATGCCGGTTGCTGCAGACTGCATCTTGTCACGCGGTGTTTACAGGCCGGATGTCAAACCAACAGTGTCATAGCACAGAAGGCATTGTGTAAATGATGTCGGTTTGATAGAAAACAGCTGATTGGACGTCGTTTACTGACAGAACACTGCGATAATGATGTATGTCAGCACCCTAATGATGTATTGCAGCAACCTACTGCTCATATGTGATGTAAATTCCGTGATCGTCAGAGAAATGATGTAAATAGCTAGTGATGCTGACATTAGTCTGTTGTTGTTGCAGACGTTTCTTAACTACATTACAAATGACCTGAATATGATCCAGCTAACGCCATTGTCAGTCCATCGTCTTTTATGTTGGTCATTTGTGTTTACATGTGCAGAGTTTTAGAAGCACATCCAGTTACCACTACAGCCGCCGCACCAGCCAGTGAAGGTGAAGCTGTCGTACGATCCCCAACAAACATGGCCGCCTCCAAGATTGCGGCTGTTGACTTCATAGACTTATAATAAAAATATTCACAGTTGACTTCAACAAAATGACGTCACTCTACCGGTGGCCTGCTTGCGGCCATGTTTGTTGGGGAAGATCTGCTAGCCAATCGACGGCTTCAAACGCTTCAGTTGTTTTGATTGGACATAAGAAGTCTAGGGAATATTTAATATAATTGTCTATGGTTACCACAGAGTTTGTGTGATGTTTTAGGGTCTTTCAAACCTTGGCAATACATGCTTCTTCAATGCCGTCATCCAGGTATTGAAGGTTGACGATTCGCTGCTTTCATTCTCTCTGTTGTGTAGTCATAGTGCTTGTTGTCTAGTGTCGTGTGAGTGAAAGATCGCACTGTTTCTACAGATTAGTCTATTGACAGTCACTTTACTGCCGTCTGTACTCTGAAATAATGTCATCTGTTGGTTGAATTTTAACTGTCTTTCACCCACAGTCTTAGCAGCAGGTTAGTGATGAACCAGTAAATGTATTCCTATGTTACCTTTTGATACACACACACACAGCCGTTTTACGACCCTTTGTCCGGGACAACCCGAGTGGACTGGTACCAGAAGAGACATTCATCCACTCACTTCTGAAATGTGTTGTGGGAGTCTGTTATCATTCTGGATTTTATGAGCAGTGGGGAAAATAACAGAGGCAAGTGCACCGACAATCCGGCTGGACACCACCCCATCCGGACCATCGATGTGCCAACCTCCATTATCCCCCCAATTTTATGCCGGATGCCCTCCTGCCGTAACCCTCCCAGTTTAACCTGGCTTGAGACAGGCACCAAATATGCTGGATTGCATACCTGGAGGCTTGGTTGCCTTCTGATACACTGTTACAAAAATGGATGGCAGTGCGCCACAGGTTTTGTGATCAGTCTAGAAATACGCAGACCTGTAGTAGCATGATTAAGATGTTGACTATTTTAACAATTTTTTGTCATTCGTTAAGTAAATTTTAGCAGTTGTGTTGTTTCAAACTTTGTCAGCAAGTGAGAGACGTGTGTCAGAAATGTCGTCAGTAAATTAGCCGTGCTGGTATCGGTGTGACAGAGCCTGCGGAACACTGGAGTGTTGGAAGTTGTCCTGCGTGAGTACACGCGCAGTGAACACTCAGTTGAACTGACGAGATGTCAGACACGCAAGCACGACGCTGACAGTGATGCCGAGTTAGACACACATGTGAGTAACTGCCACTGTAACACATTAGCTCAGCATGTACGTTTAGACTGAACCACCATCAGCAACAATCAGTTTCGCGCTTCCTGTAATACTGCTTGTCTGAAATTCAATGTTTCTGTTCAACTTGATAACCGACTGTTTTTAAGCTATCCAGTATTTTGATCGGGAATGATATAATTTCAGTTATAAGATAATTTCAAGGATTATTCTATGGAGCAAAGTATGTGGCAGTATAACGGCTGGGAATTGAGCTGATGACCTGCAAGTTGCAAGTCCAGCACTTTAACTGTTACACCACTGTGCCGCACGTGAGAGGACTGGCAACATTTGGTATCTGTGTGTGTATTGTAGCTGAGATTGCGGCTAGGTCCGTGTGGTCAACTCACACAGCTGCTGTTTAGTCAGTTTGATGCCATGACGTCGGTGGCTCCGGCAGCGATTGCCGGTGGCAACAGTGGTAAACATCGTCAGCATCAGTCACGGATGTATGTCAGTCCATCAGCACTGTTCAACATCGTCTGTTCTAGGTGAGCACGACACGTTGTGTCAACTCAACTCCACTGTGAGTTGTTGTCACTGCCGCACCTAGTTGCACTGTGATGCAGCTAGTGACATATTGTACAGCATCACTGTTGTGCGTGTGTCGTTACTTTGTAGTCACTTATTCATCATGTCATCAATATCTGTGCAGCTGATGCTGTTAACTGTGTATGGCTTGTACTGGGAAGAATGGCTGTGTGTATCTGTGTGGTTGTCGACTGCAGAGCTCCGCGGTTCAAAGGCTTTCAACAACAAGACAGTCACGAGCTGCTGCGGTACTTGCTCGAGTGTTTGAAGCAGGAAGAAATCAAGGTCTGTGCAGCGTCTAATCGTGACAAGATTACATTTCTGTCTGCTGTAAGTCGTCTCAGTGTCTCTGATAGACAGACCGACGAGTGTTCTACGTGTCGTGTGCTTCACCGTCCACTCCAACAAACTGCATCAGAACTATGATGTCTGTCGGGGGGCTAAGAGTGAAATCAAGAAGCATTTGAAAAATGTTTGGCCCATTCACCACAGCGAGCCGCCGCACGCAGCATTACCATTTACCAGGGGTCGCTACTGTCACGTCGCACGCAGCCTGCGCATGGATGTCCACAACGACGACGACAACGCGTGACAGAAGGGACCGCTATGGCCCATGGAATGGGCCCAATTATCGGAACTGTTCTGGGTTGTGTTGCATACGTCAGTTGTACACAGTGACGGACACACACGAGCAGTTTATAAGTTGTATCTGTTGGTTTATTTCAGATTTCCTTGTTGTGTTTGTTAGCTTATGTTTGTGTTGTGTTTTTTGTGTAGACTAATTTGTGGAGTCGCTGAGTGCAATTACAGCAGTTTTAACAGATGTAAACAATGTCATGATGCATCACATAGTCTGTCCCAGAATACCCAGCAATCCTTGTTCACAGGACTCGTCTTGACTTGGCCCATTTGCTGTTGTGTTTGATTATCGACCATGTAGCAGAGGTGATAATACGTTTAGTAACGTCCATGTGTGTGTCCGTCCGTTTGTCTGTGGGTGCTCTCCTGTTTGAACCATCTGACCTTGATTTTTGCATGAGGGTCGACCTTGACCTTGGCTAGCCTGGGATTGTAGGTCAAACGTCAAGGTCAAACAGTGAAAATTATTGACACTCTCCCGTTTGAACCAGTGGTGCGGAGCAGGTCGATATTAGGACTCAGCTTGCCGAATTCAGCCAATGGTAATTGCGAATGACCATTACCACTCCATTGGAATTGTCTGTTTGTCAGTAATCAGGGGGCGTTCAACGTGTCGCGCGTAAGTGGTCGATCAGCTTTAATTTTG
>Ga0209782_1001718_pt1 | contig 11715 bp, 5 predicted proteins | sample WorMetmaBAHAMAS1_FD_187390 | JGI IMG/M metagenome (GOLD analysis project Ga0209782, IMG submission 187390) | Marine gutless worms symbiont microbial communities from Max Planck institute for Marine Microbiology, Germany - Inanidrilus... | ecosystem: Host-associated > Annelida > Digestive system >... | reverse complement strand
TAGGGGGTTGTATAAATTTTAACTAGTCATTCCAATTTCAAAATCGAAACATGTTAATGTCCCACATGTGAACAAAACAATTAGTAACCACATAAAAATTTGTAAGGTAGACTGATTTTTTTTTTTTGGGGGGGGGTATATATACCGATATACCCCCCGTCGCTACGCCCCTGGTATTTCATGGTCGACTGGAGTCATTTCTGGGGAACTCAGTTGCCACATCAATTCTGATGTGAAATTGGCGGTGTTTCGAGATAAAAACTACACCATATCTTGAAATACGTCTCTGCATATAAAACTGTTTCAGTCAGCAATGGGAGTTTGTGTCGGAAACTCGAGTGCAACTTTTTAAAGTATTATATTTCAGAAACTAGGTGGTATATTTTGTTGAAACTTGAAAGATCTACGTTAAATAAATAGTAATCAGTGTAGTTAAAATGGCATGTGTTTCCGTTGAGTTATGTTGTATTTAAACGAATTTTAATTTTGGCATTATTTCACTGATAACTAGCTGAAACTTTTTTCTATGTTTATATACACTGTGTCTCACAGAGAAGGTGGCAGTAAATTTCTGATAACGACTCCGGAAAAACTCGTTTGATTTTTTAATTTTTGTACTGCTATAAGCAGGAATAAAATTTTTACACATACATGAAAAACGTGTCCCTCACCTAAATAACATACTTATGCTAGCTTGTGAAAATGAAACAGCGTGGTATGAAACAAAGTTCATCGAGTATATAAAATAAACAAAACAGTACCGTAAATAAATAGCTTATTTGCAGAGGCTATTCATTCTTGTTTTCAGATATGTAAGCTATTAAAATGCATCAAGATTTTCCAGAGTTATGATCACAAATGTACTGCCGTCTTTTTTATGCAACACAGTGTATCCTAACTGCTATAATATAGCGATTAGCGACAGAGACATAGCCGTGAACTTATGTCTAGGAGCATCCAAACATACCACATACAGTATTTTATCAGATACTTGTCCGCACGGCTCAAACAGTAAACCACAATCTCAGGCATATTCACAGTACTTTCTCATCGGATTTGTGAGAATCCTGGTTGGGCCTAGGAGGGTCGGGACCCCTGGACCTACAGGCCAACTACGCCCCTATATACACTGTCTCAGAAAAAAAACGACACTGGTGTACCATACTATAACTTCAACGCACATCAACCGATTTTCGTAATTTTTGACAGAGACGTTGCTGACCAGCACACAGTATGCTAGCGAACGGTAATTTGTTATTCCACCTCTCCTAACTAATGTCGCTGCACTACCTGGGGAAACCTGGGTCTCTTCAGTCATGCTGTATACCGAAAATGACAGTGCTTTGGCTCGCTATATCTTTGACAATCGTGAACCAATTTTAATAATATTTGGCAGTAAATAGCTACGGAGTTTGAGCTATCATAAACTTATTTAATAACTCATGTCTGTTTGCTGTTATTTGCGTGATCCTACATTTAGCCGTTCTGATACAATACCGGAGTGTGACAGACACACACACACACACACACACACACACACACACACAGACAGACACTTGACGACGGCACATACCGCGCTAGCACAGCATCGCGCGATAAAAAAAACGTCGTCCAGGATTATCAGCCGCACTTGCGTTCTACAATAAATCACACACGTGTCACGACAGTTTGTGATTCCGATTGTATTTTATAACAGATTCCACCGCTGGATGCATTCAAGTCACAGCTAACGTTATCTCACAATAATCAGAGTGGAGATAAAAATTTCCAATGAGCGTACAACTGTTTTTTTTTGGGGGAAAGGAGGAAGGGAGGGGGTTCGACGACGCATAAGAAGAAAACGATCGTCAACACACCGATAAACAGCATGCCGTGCCGTATACAGCGTTGCACGCTACGTTCGTAGAGAAGGAGCAAATATAATGTCGTATATGTTACGTAAATAGTAACTGACATGGTGACGAACATCGTGACGAAATAGTCTTCACACGCACGCACACGATCACGCACACGCACGCACGCACAGTACACTTATCATATACACCTATTGCGCGGGTGGTACTAAGTTGATGTATCGGCCTAATGGTCGCTATCGGCCTATCGGGCACACTGTATCCGATAACCCTAATTTATCGCTCTTTTTGCACAGACACTACGCCGTTCGCAACCGCAAATGAACGTACCGCAAATGACGTCGAATGTTAAGGAAGTAACTAATTTCCTATAGGGTTTGAACGCCGACAGCGGACGTTGGGCCGATGCGTCAACTAGTCACATCCCGTCGTTGCCGCCTCGATAACTGAGCTTATCGACCGTCCAGTCGCCAGAGGGCAGTCAAACGTCAACGCAAGGCATAAGCGGCAAGCTTGCATAGAAAATTACACCGAAAAGAAAAGAAAAACAACTAATAGAAGAGAATCGATGGACGCGCCACTGATCGCAGACCGGCATGGTGTTCACCGTTCACAACTGCAAAGGCCAACACCTCCGGCGGGCTGCATTGGTGGGCGTCAACGTGTCACCGGCAGACGAGCTACCGAATGCTTTTCGATGCACACTTTACAAGCCTGAAAACCCATCATCTGGTCCGTTTTAACCACTTGGAACTTGGAACAACGGTTAAATACTGAGGGTGTTTACCAGTGGCGTACCAAGGAGCGTCTAACGCCGCACTACGGGTGGGAGATCAACCCCTCACATCCGACACAGTGAAGCACACTTCACTTTTCACGCAACTATCTGACGATCCAAGCGGAACAAGTTAGTACGGTTAAAATGACCAATCGGTAAACTCCCCACTTTTAAAAACGTGGGAAATTGGTCTCCCAACCCCCCCTTAGGATAGACGCCCCTGGGCGTACCCCTAAGTAAAATACTGCACGTTGACGCCCACGGTAAACGCATTCCGCTGACTTAACGGCGCTTGCGCTACGTCAAAAATCAAACAACAATGACGCGTGTTACATAATAGGGCTTTACTCACGCCAATGATCTGTTACTAACTACAGAAATAATTAACTGAACTTTTCACCCGTCGTCAAATCATAACACTGCAGTCGTCAAAAAATCGTAATCAGGTTTAGGAATGTTGCACAGTACAATATACACGGTAGCCCAGCTAGAGAAGCCAACTTACATTTTTTGATGGTAACATTTGAATGCATAGGTAAAATTCAACAATTTTTGGTAAATGTGATGATAACAGTTCAGACACACACCTTGGGAAGCATAAAAATTTAATACTGTTCGTCAGATGGCGGCCCCTATGTTAGGTACAGGTGGTCTCAGCAGCAGGAAGGTGCGCCGTCGAACACGGCTCAGACCACCATCGCGTACCTGCGGCGTCAGAATGTCACCTTCATCAAACCACACATGTGGATTGTGCCCTTCGGGGCCCTGCAGAAGCGCTGGTACACTGGTAGAAAGTTTGAGAACGTGGAACAACTGAAGCTGGCGATCGTGCTGGAGTGGCACGCACTGTCAGAGGTTCATTGATGGCAGTATCAACCAGTGCAGTCATACAGGAGAACGGTGGACATATTGAACACAAGTTCAACTAGCTGTCGACATCTGTACTCCATAACATTGTTGTTTGTTGCATACGTTATAACAGGTGAACTATTTGTAGGAGTTTAACGTATGATTTTTTGGGAGTTGTCTGTTGATCATATGTGGCACTATCTAGCACGTTAAGTGTTTATTATGACAAAATTTGCTTGAAATTTGCATCTTGTTGTATGTGTTTACATGTGCCCAAAATCACTGAATTTTACTTTTGCCTGCAGATAGATGTTAACAGGAATAACATAAGTTGGCTTCACTTTAGTTGGGCCACCCTGTACTGCCCACAATATAAGTTTCCGATTTCATTAACAACTTTCAATCTGCTCGTTAGACTGCAATACAGAAAACCATCATTTGCACTCTGTCTTTCCACTGTATGCTTGAAATTTATGTTTTTCAGTTTATTTCCAACACCCATGGTGTGTTACACAGGAATTTTTAATAATCTTTTCTGTCAACAGTAAAAAGAATTAAATCTTAATTTTGACTATAACTGCAAACAAAAACGAAAATGTAGCATTGTAATAATTTGCAAATGACAAGTAATAGTTTTCTAGCATACTAGGTAACTCTAAAATCCAAGCAGATAACCACAGTGCAATTTCTTATGTAAAACAATTCTTAAGCTTGAAATCAGCAGTCTCTTGTAATGACTGAATTAAGGTTTAACGTCCCACTCGACACTAAAACAGTATTTTATAAAGTACCATCTGGTTGCTACAAAAACAATGAACAACAAAGTTTGCCAAAAAGGGACATTCCACACTATACTCAGTTGATGTTTAACTGATGCAGAAGCAAAACTAACAGCCACCAGTATATTCATACTATATTTTAGGCTACTATCTAAGAGTGATCCACCACTAAATAGCCAAAAATTTCAGTGAAGGATTTTTGACACATTTGATGACGTTAGTAAACCTGAGCATCAAACTGTTCAATTCCGAGAGGATCAGCATATGCCACAGAAAGTAGACTAGTGTCCAACAGTACAGTTTCAGCAGCAGACAGAATTCAATTGAAAGTGCTAGTGCTCAGAAATAAAGTATGCAGAATGCTCTATACCGCCAGACATCCGCAATATCATGACTGATTGATTGAAGGTTTAACGTCCCACTCAACACTAAATAGGTCATATCTGAGATGATCTTCGCAGCCAATCTCTTAGCCAGTACTGAGAAAATAAATAATTAAAGATGGGAGAAAAACTAACAACACAGTAAACCTAGGCTAACACAAAACTATATATACAACCACTAAATCAACAAAATACAAATCATCAAGAACAAAAATACAACTACATAAAAATGCAAAAAAACTAACACAAAATAAACCGATACAAATTATAACCCAGTTTAGTCGCCTCTTTCCACATGCGACCTGGAAACGGAGCGGGGCTATTCTTAAAGGAAAAGATAAATGAGTAGTAATTAAGAAATGAAAATATCAGCAATAGAAAAAGTAAGTAAATTACAAGAAGAAAAAGACATCAATTGTTTCTAGGGCGCATTAGGTCCCGGCGCCTCTACAGGGTCTCTGAAATATAGCAATAAATTACATGTCAGCAGTATAAACAATCTGCAGTACTCACTCCAACTTGTCACGTTAACACATGGACAGTATAGATTCATGACCCTCTTGACATATACCTAGGAAAGGCAATCTACTACCATGGTACAAGCTTGCAATAACCAAGAAAAACAACACAACGATAATACAGCAAAACAGGTAGCTTTTTCACGGTGGAATTTTAGGAAGACTCGACCAATGTGCCACAGTCTCTTTCAGATTCCCGCCAATGCCACGATCAATTTTTGGCAGTCCATTACAGTCACACCAGTCACACTTACTGCCCAAGTTTCACACAACATACTCTATGTATAAAAGTGATTCATCGACTTGCATATCTTTGCATCTGTAAGACGGACAATTCAACCAGTAAACAACAGTAATTAGCTACAAAAACACAAAGAACAACGATGAAACTTTGTAAAATACTCACGCACTTGCAAGCACAACATGTCGTAACATATTATCTGATAACTTAACACTGTCAGCAGACTTTGTGTGTTTCTTTAACTTTCCATCCTGTCACTGCCTACTCACAACAGATTTATTGTATCAATGCAAAAAGAAGGTATAATGCCTCAACATCAAATATATACCAGACAACTCAGAAAAATGCTTCTTAGTGACTATATGGCTATCTTGTACCATTTCTAATATATAGCGAGATACTGGTAAAGATCATCAATTTTCCTACACCACGGAAATTGGGCGCCCCCCTCTGAGTGCGGGTGACCCCACCAAAATTTAACCAAGATTACTGGTGCGAGTAAATGTGTTGCAGAAAACAGTGAGCTTGCTGTATACACTGTGATACGATCAAAGCCATTATAACTGGAGACAGTAATGAAGTGGAAATTTGCACCCCTTTTTATCCCAAATTTGGGACATTTTAAGTAAACTGGCATAGAACATTCATGTGCAGGAAAGCTTTGAAAATGTCGGTTGACAGATGTCAGAAAGAGTGCTTTTGAACAATTAAATTTTCAAAAATCAGCACAGATTGTAATGGATTCCAGCTCTTGCTAAAAGCAGGCAATCGTAGTAAACCTATAACAGCTCGAAACCACTCTACAAAAGTATTTAAAAAAAGTTCGATGCCAACAAAGCTACATGCAAAAAGACAGAAGAGTCAGAAACTGCAACAAGACCCAGATAATATTTTACTGGCTATAATGTACTTGTGTGTGGTTTTTTTATGTATGTATTTTTATCTGCTACCTAATGGTGTAATAAATAAATAATAATAATAACAGCCACATCAATGTAGGTTGCACATTTTCTGGGATATGATCTGTACAATCAGTAGGAGCCAAAGACAATTTCAGGCACTTCCGGTCATCATAGCAGCATGCTGATGGTTTCACATGACTGGCAAGGTATGACTTCCTATTAGTGTTCTAGTGTAACAGTGGTCTAGGTAGAACTACTGTTGAGTTAGTTATAAGCCATAAAAGTCAGCAGAACTAGAACAAGAACAGAATGCCGTGTGGCATCTACAAAGCTTCTTTTGCGAAGTGATGCAGCTAAAAAGCAATCAGCACTTTACGTTAAATATTTCTGCAGCATGACACAAAAGTGTAGTACATAGAAATATAAAAAATGGTCTATGCAGCAATGGGTAATAAATAGCTGGTGCATAAAAAACATTAATTTTCTATGCAGCAGTACCTCAGTGGTGCTAAAGTACTAAAAATCAGTGAAATACAGTTGGTTACATGCAGTCCAGCATAAAAACATCATGTAGTATTTTTCTCACCCATGTTATATTTATACATACATGTAATTTTAATAATAATGTAACGTAACTTCACATGTGGTGAATATTAAAGTTTTTGCTGTTTTGATAAACAATTATGCTTGGTTTTAGCATAATTTCAACAATTCAATTTTAATAACTGTGGGATACTATCCTGTGTATATAATCATCTTTAGAAATAACCACGTAAAAAGGATTAACTACAGTCCAACAGAATTGTATCATAGAAACAGAACATTAAACAAGAAGAATTTGAAAAATGTTGGGCCAATTCGCTACGGCGAGCCGTTTTACGTTGTCATTCACCAGGTGTCGCTACTGCCGCCACTGTCGCACGCCGCCTGCGCATCGATGTCCACGACGACGACGACGACGACAACGACAACGCGTGACAGAGGGGACCGCTATGAAAACGAAAATCCCACTTTAAGTTTGCCATACACGTAATTTTTTTCCACCAAAGTCAGCAACAGATGACAGCTATCGGTCAGTCTGTCAGCGACACACAACTGCATTTCTAACATCACAACAACCAATTGCACAGTCGCTCACACACACACGCACACACACTGTTTCATGCAGATGTCGACCGTCAGCAGTGTGGGAATGTTGCTAATTTTCATGGCAGCAGACGCCATCAGTGTACACACACTGTCTGTGTGCTTGAGCATTTGTATAACAGACATGCAGACTGGTTTTCTATACACTATGCAAACAGATAACTTAATTACATTGCTGGAATGTATAACGTACAGGGCATTCAAGGTGCTCTTTCAAAACTTAAGGTCCGGTTTTTCCACAGTAAATTAATCTCCCGTTAATTTAATCCGGCATTAAATTCGGCAGATAATGATCAATTTATTCAGATGTCGTTTTTCCACAGGCAGTTCCTGCCGGAGGAAAAACGACATATGAGTAAATTGATCATTATCTGCCGGATTTAATGCCGGATTAAATTAACGGGAGATTAATTTGCTGTGGAAAAATCGGACCTAAATCCATGTACGCGTAACAAGCTATAATGTACATGTGAACTCGCTGTATTCAATACCATGTATTGGACGAAATTAACAACTGCTAATTGACAAACTATTATCACATCACAATGTCTTACTTATTCTACAGCAGCTGTTCTTATCATTTCTGAAAATGCATAAATTATAAAAAAATAAAAGGTGCATTTTCATCAACAAAATAGGCCATATATGCCTGGTTACCAGTGACAGCTAATGTACAGCTTGCACCTCCATAAAAACAAAAATTGGCAAAGAGAGAAAGAGCTAAAGATCTGAAAAATATGTACTTTTTGAGATATACCTTTTTATCATGATTACCAGATTAGATATTTGTACTTTTTATCACCGTAGAATTTTCTGATGTATACAGGTAGGCTATATTAAGTCTTACCAAGGGGATGAAATCATCCCAAAATCGGTGTGGTTATGATCATGTGACCCATTTAAATTCTGACCCCCGTAAAATATATCCGGAATGGCTAAAGCTAGAGACTTCAAATTTTGTACACTGGTTTATCACGTGATGGTTTAGCATTGGGATTACAAATTGTCCCTTGCGTGGGCATGGTCACAGTCATGTGACGTCTTAAACTTTTGGAAAATAAGCAATATCTCGGAATTGATTGACTGAGTTGACTCTTTCTCGATTGCAATGTCAATTGCAATTTTTTTCAAATGGAAGAAGGGCATCGCGCGGTCCCTCTGCAATAGCAGAGCTTTTTGTTTAAATGTTAATGTGGTTATGATGAAGCAGCAGTGTCCAAATGCAGCCCATTACAAGTAAGCCCTTCTGTCCGAAGGCAAATACACTTGTTAATGTATCAAAATATTCTTATACAAATAATGTGGTCAATAATGTGGAAGAATTCTTAACATCCCCTAAATATCTTGCCAGCAGAGTAGAGCCTGATATTAGCCAGATATTCTAATCAACAATTACTGGTTCAATTTTGTTGTATAAATAGCAATGCCAATTTAGATAATTAGCAAAGCATCTAATTGTAAGTAAACCACTTTAAAAAGTTAGCCTTCCACCCTCTTAATACCAGTAATGCTAGAAACCCAAATAGATTATGGTAAAGCAACGGGTTACTAGGATATAGTACATTAAGAAAGTGAATGCATGTGTATTCGATAGTTCGTCTCAAAATATGCAGTTGCAGCCACAACGTATACAGGAACGAGGCATCAATTTCCCCCCAGTCCATGGGTCTAGATCAACCACTTTTGAGGCTTGTAAGGACCATCTCATTAGACCAAGTTTTTGCAGTTAAAAAAAACAAATTTACATGAATTTGTATCAACGCTAGGTGCAATGTCCTAGCACTGATTAATACATTTAAAACTTACATTAGTAACAAGACATATTTGACTGGTACTCAGCAGCAGCAATTACTTTAGCTTCATTTTAAACAATTTCCTCACTTTACTATGACGAAAAATCTTTGTCACTAACCAGGATTTCCGAGCTGAAAAGAGGAACGGTGCATTTAACAAGTATTAGGTCATTCAGGGACAAGTGTCTCCAGGCAGTCAAGTGCACTGGTATTGTTAACCAAGCTCACAATAATGAAAATTACAAAATACACAGAGACGCAAAAACTAGCACTAAAACAAGCAAGCTGACTCTACTTAAAAAGACTCAGAAACTCACAAAAAAACCTAAACCAACAGTCGTCACTCAGTAAGAACTACTCAAATGCACGTGTGTGCGAATCACTCCGTACAACAGTGGCACACACAGACACAGTATGAATAGTTCCAGTAATCTTCCCTCTTGTCCTCCAGACAATCACCGTTGCTCAGCAGACAGGGGAGCCAGAAAATAAATACACAGTTTTCGACGTTCGTATTAATGGTCAATGCTAGCATGCTTGCAAGTAATCAACTGAGCAAACAAGAAAAACGCAATGGCAGATCGAAATCTAAGAAGGCAAAATAACATACGCAACTGCATGACGCAATTGTACATCGATTATGTCTATGTACAAATATGATTTACAAAAAAAACAAGCTTGGTGATGTAACAAGTAAACGGATCCGCATTTGGCGGGAAACATACACGTGGTAAAGGAACATTTAATGCAACATTCACACAAACTGCTATATGGCTCCATGATGCTTGCTTTTTGATAAGTCCAACGATGGCAAGCCGACGTCGCCGACGGTACAAATGGAGCTGAAGTTACGATGACAAGTCGTCTGCCACCTCCGAGTCCGAACAAACATTAAACCACACAGTTGAAGAATGTAAAATTCAAAACAGCAGCATTGGTTGAAAGTTGAACAGGTCGCCGCACGAAGCCATTAAGTAGCTATACGTCGACAACCATCTTCTTATGAACATCCAGATTGCTGACAACCTGTACGCAATTGTACAAAATCACGACTTCTATTCTATGCCAGCGGAACATTTGTTCATGCCTGCCAACGTCGCAACTTGATAAAAGTGTATTTTCACAAATCTTTATCAGTTTAGTTACGCAGTGAATATCTCACGAAATCAAGTTCTGAATCTGCCTGCGGAACGGGAAAAATAGCCAAAAGAAAGCTACACCAAACAACAGTAGTTTTTATTCATTGCTAAAACATCTGTGTCACTTTTTAATCACTATCATATTACAATAAACATTTTTAAAACTACAGTTTATACGTACCAACTATCACATTGTCCGAATCTCACAGTGACATCAGTGATCTAAGTAATATCAACTTTTTACAATTTTTGCAATTTTGGTACGAAACCTCTGAGGAATGAGGATTAGTCGAACATGGTTTTTTGCAGACGAGACGAGCTTTTGTCACCTAATAATGAATGTCAGAGCACTAAAGGAAATATAAGCACTAACCCTAACCACTAGTCTAGTCTCATCTTTATCTTTCTTTACCCACCATCAGACTCCTTATAGAAGGAGCATTGTTCCACTTATGCCCAGTTTCCGATATCAGTCCATAAATCAACTAAAGATGTGGGCACACGTCCCAATGTGAGTCGCCCCATCTTAACAAATATGACTAAATGATCTGACTCATTCCCGTCCAGAATATGATATCCACACCAATGTCATGGACTTCCGATTTGCCAGTTCAAAATTATTGTTAGTAATATGCAGGACTACCAAAAAATGACCTACCGCAGGTGTATAATATGGCTCAGCCATTTTCTGAAATTCTTCAATGGACCCCCATCAAATTGGGTACTGGTACAGAGTGATAACATCTGATTAACAAGATTTTCCATAATCTTTCCCATTACAGAATTAAGCAAACCAAGTGAGAATCTTATTGAATACTTGCCAAAAGTTGCCATTTTTGTCTCCTGTAAAAATCGGGGATGGTTCCCACGAAACTAAGACCTAATCATTAAACTGGCACCTATGTGACACTGACAAATATCTACCACAATTTCTCCAATGTCCGTTGGAGCAACTTTAGTAAGACATGAACAACACGATTGAATTAGATATTCCATGAATGACTCAGCTGCACGATGCGAATGAGTTATCTTACAGCACAGAATTCCTCGAAGGAAATCTTTCCGTCTCCGTCGGTGTCGGCGTTGATGATGGTCTTGTCGACTATCTGCTGCAACTGCGTGTCTTTGAGGTTGTTGCCGACCATCATTTTCAATACCTGAAACAGCTCGCCGTTCGAGATGAACCCGTCGCCGTCCATGTCGTAGATCTTGAAGGCAACTGTTGCAAACATCACAAAACACGCCAGTGCGACGTTGCGTATAGCTGGGCCCAGTGGCGTAACAATAGGGCGTGCAAGGCGTGCAGTGCACGCGGGCCCAACGCTGTGGGAGGG
>Ga0209782_1001717_pt1 | contig 11716 bp, 7 predicted proteins | sample WorMetmaBAHAMAS1_FD_187390 | JGI IMG/M metagenome (GOLD analysis project Ga0209782, IMG submission 187390) | Marine gutless worms symbiont microbial communities from Max Planck institute for Marine Microbiology, Germany - Inanidrilus... | ecosystem: Host-associated > Annelida > Digestive system >... | reverse complement strand
CCTTGCCGTGCATACGTCAAGGGACGTCGCCACACTGCGTTTGTCAGCTGTTATACGACCCTGATTGACTTGCGCGTCAGACGATGGCTTGGGTCGACAGGGCATTCCCCGTTGCCGCTCCAAGGGCGTGGAACAGTTTGCCGTCGAGCCGCACCGTTACTCATCACCTTTAGGCCTATCACCTCCCGAGTAGATCGGAAGCCATTCTTGTACTGTCTGAGTTCCACACATAACCGCCGCGCACCATTATTCAACTGTATTTATCAGATGGCGCCAATTTGCACGCCCACCTACACACGATTCCTTTGGCTCACACCACTCGTCATCCCAAATGGCAGCTTGATCGGTTCAGCCGTTTTTGCATGGCCGATGCCATGTATTTTCCCTATACGTTACATAGCGCCGCCCCAACAGGCCGCTTACACTGTGTGCTATAGATTGCCGAATATAATCTGGAAACAGACCGCGTCGCCATCTCTCGTGGCATGCAGATCCAATATCATCCGCACACAATCGTTCAACGGTAGGCCTGCCTATTTACCAGGTAGCGCTAACGTGCAGCCAATCTAGAACACGATTCCTTTGGCGCACCCCACTCAGTCACCCTCCCCCCAATCGGCTCGATCGGTTTTCACCAGTTTTTTGCATGGCCAATCTTCCTTCTCGCTATACGTTCGCGCCGCCTCCCCCCTTCCCTTCCTCCATAATTTCCCCCTTCCCATATGGAGGAGCTGAACCGCATCTAACACATGATTTCTTGCATGGGACCACCCGACCCACCACTCCAAACGGCATCACATTCAAGTTAGCCGTTTTTTCCACAATACGCACTCGTTACCAACCGACATAGACGGACAGACAGACCTAACGAACACGGAAATCGACCAGTACCAACAGCTGGCTACAGAGCGACGCGGCCGAATAATATTAACACGTGGTCAAAAAAATATGATGATAAGCCGCGTTACATGGGAGCATTCTCCTCGCAAAACAAGTACCCGCGCAAACAGCATACCTCTAGAACAGTTACTGGTAGGTAGTCGCGTTGCGTGCGTTAAGTGTGGGATAAGTTGTAGGCCTACATATTCAATTAACGTTTGTCTTGCTACCCCCGTATGACCCTATCACCCGGTTTTCGTTGCTTCGAGTATGGACCATGTTATGTCCTGCACGGGGCTTGCTCACCCCCAATAACCATATCTAGGCCTACAGATTACTGTTGTGGCCCGTGACCTGTACGGCCCGTGTACTTCGCATGTAGGCCTGCCTAGGCCTGCAGTTTCCCGTCTGTATTCCGACTTTTCCACTTTCTACTTTTTTTCTCCACAGCTCTTCTGTCTTTCTCGCTAGGCCCAATCCTTTCCCGAATTTCTGCATAACTTTCCATCATTTCCTATCTACTTAACATTCTCAGAGGAATTTGTAGCAGGACGGTTAAACGTACCATGAATTATAAGGTTGAATGTAGACATTTATAAAGGCCTAATAATTGGGCTTCCAGTTAAGATGAGCTGTCTAGGCACCTTCTTTAAGTTACTTCGACATAACCAGTGAGAACGTTTAAAAATCCAACTGCTCAAATACACGCATTCATTAAGCGTTCCAATCTAGACCAGTAAAAATTTACTTATTTGCCATATTTAGTGCACAAATGAGACTGCTCATGGTATACAGTATACACCAATTATTAACGTTTGGTGTTCGTCTATCTGTGATCTGTCGATCATATTCATACACTGTGTTGAAAGTTGATAGCCTATCTGAAAATTCCCATACGCTACATTGTTATAGTATTATCATTCTCAGAGACAGAGAGAACATCGAGGACACAAATGACCCAATAATTAAATAATTAAAGCCTTAAAATAAATGTAGTATAGACCTAATTGTCATTTTAAAAATATTATGATGCTGCAATAATAGTACCATACAATGCATGACAACGTGTTTAATACTTGAACACATCATGCCTATCACTCACAAGTCAAAAGCAACAAGTGAGCTAGACGGCAACACAATATATACTGAAACAAATGGAACTATAAAAAAATTAACAAACTAATAGCCTACCACTGGAGTATGTAATCACAATCGTACCATATAGTGGTCAAATTAATCAGATTATACACATACTATAGATAGAATTTGCATGTAACATCCTATTACTGACTAAATACTTTGGCACCATTTCCACAATATACCACTAGCAATATAATCACTAGGCAACCATTCAAGTTATAATGCTATTTCAACAACAAGACCTGCATGTGACAGACGGATGGAAGGACAATCACACGGACAGTGGCCTCGGATTACGCGTGTGTCACGGTAAAATCATTTAGTGCAGCAGAAGTCATTCATTGGCGAAATATGACAGGGCAATAAATAATTTACTCGTAGCCCACTTCGTCACTAAATCTGAGAGCAGCGTAACAATACTGCACTTCTCAGCTTTTAACATATACAGGCAACCAGTGAAGAATATAGGCTTAATGAAAATTATTTTTTAGCATGCAGGCAACAAGGCAATCTTATAATCAGACTTTGCCTATTGGTGCTCATCGTGAGCAGCCCTATTCGCGTCGCCTACAGACGTTATCCACAAAACCGGAAATGCATAATGTATTGCACTGTCATCAGAGAAAGCCGAGCCAATTAAAGGCAACATGATGGCATGTACAAAATATTTGATGAAGTTTGGACATAGGCCATATGGTTTTTGAGATAGACAGACAGACAGACAGACAGACACATAAACACGCTCATCGCAATGTACGTGGCACGTACATATGGCGCAAAGGAAAAATAGCAGGTGTTTTAATATACACTAGTGTTAGACAGTAGACAACGAAATGTACACAAATAATAAATAACACGTAAAAATAAACGTACAATTACCTACAATAATTGTCACCTGCATCATACAGAGTTACACTCGGAAAAAATACCAGTGTCCGTAATCAAATAATTCGTAATCAATTAATCACCAGCAGAAGCAGGACTGGTATTGTGTCAGCGGCATGCTTCATTTCACTTATTGACCCAGTAATCCACGTGTACGAATGTCGCAAGACATGTACAATGAGACGACACTCGATAGGGCCGTTTTATAGGTTTGTAAATAAGAAAATAGTTTTCATTAATTGTTATCGCTTACCTCTGTACATTATTCTGATTTTGCTTTTTATATGTTATGATGTGATGTACGTTTTTCGTATCTACTAAATATTACATACATACATTAAATACCGGTACATATAATGCCATAATGAAAACTACACAGTCAAGTGTCTTGATAGCGGTTAGGCACGTTGACCTGAATTCTCACACTTTACAATTACTGATTTTCATACACGTGCACCTTCACCTTCAATTTTCACATGAACAGACTACTGAAATATCTACGAATGCATAGAAATATCCATAATATGATCTGGAGACTGGATCACTTACACAATTCAATAAAATCTTCTCTCATCCATAAACCTACTTAGAATTGCAAAAATAAACATTTTATAGAAATTAACTAATAACTTTTAATCATTAGAACAACAAAAGGCAGTGAAAACATTCCACAGCAAAATGGGTAGAGGTAATAATGTCAAACAAAACTCATAGAAGCAAGTTTCATTAAACAATGAGTTTCATAAAATCACATTAATATGCGAGTAATGGTAATGCTGAATATATAATATCACAATGGTTGATATCTAAAAATAACAACTAACGTCATCATACTATAAATACACAAATTAACACGTACAATAAAATATTACAATAATTACAATTTGTCTGTCGAGATAACTCTCAACAGAGTCGCTAGAGGTGGCCAAAAGGCTGATGTAATTAAAAATAGTTAAATGTACGAGTGTTGATTTCTTTGAGGTCTAATTTGACGCTAAGTAAGCTAAAATTCGTATTACACAGTTGTAATGATACCATCAAAAATTTGTTCCAGTGTTTGAATTGTTGAATATAAACTCAAAGATTTAATCCAAAATCCGAAACAATATTAAGTATGGAGTTTTAGAGCTCGTGAAATGGCGAGATATGTCATCTTTTGGCGGAAGACAAAGTAGGGCCTTGGACAAGACAATTCGGAATGAGCCGCAGCCGTGTAACAGACAATTCAGTCACACTTGACTGGAAGAACGGCGACTACGCGCCAGGGTAGTCGAGGACAACGATGACTTGCTGCAGCAGCTGCGCGAAGTCGGAGAAGATGGAGATGGCTCGGACGTGACGGTGAGCGGGGCGGGCGGCCTCGATCAGGCGAACCTCGGCGAGCGCGGCGTCGATGCCGGCGGCCAGGTCGTCGTCGACGGACGACGACTGGTCGAGCGCGGCGGCGAGCCGGTGGACGACGTGCAGACGGCAGAGGATGCCGTACAGACCGTGCTCGGCGTGGTCCTCGATGTCGTGCAGCTCGTTGTCGAACGGTCGAGGCTCGTGGCGCGACTCTTCCGCGCGCAGCAGGTGTATGAACACGGCTACGCGAGACAGACGAGACGTCACGTTCGCCACTCGAGACGCCAGCTGTATACAGTCGACGAAACGCGTATAGATTAGCTCACTCACTGGATTCAACTCAACTCCAGGAAGACGAAGCGATGCACTTCCCTCGATAGTTTACCCGAGGTTTGTTGCATAATAGAAAACATATAGTATATCAATGTGTAACAAGAAGAAGAAGGTTAACAGCTCTAATAGGCTAGCCCAAAATATAGGCCGAAGTGAACAGACAATATGGAAAAATAGACAAACCTACTGCTTGCAAGTACAGGATGACAATGCAGCTTACAGGGAATATCTCCCAATCGAACACTGAGGAAAGAGTTCGTTATTGACATGCAGATAAATACTCTTAAATCAGATGCATGGCTACAGTCACATTAGGTTACAGTGTCAACCAGGATACATAAAAAACGCAAAAATATAGAGATAATAAAATTATTATCATGTAGCAGTAATCGCTAGTTCACAGTATTACTTTCCTTGCAGTAGCTAAAAAAGTAATCACAGACATCGGACTTCACAGTGTCAAATCGGTGCTGCCCCCTGGTGACTCAATTTATTGAGTATATGCCCTTTACGCGTCGCCTATTCTTGACCATTATGCGCAAACATGACGTCACCCACAAAACCGGAAGTGCGCAATATTCACAACGCCGCCAGAGAATGATCGAGCCACGGCCATAGTAGCACGCGTAGAAAATTTGGTAAAGTATGGACGCGTGGTTTCTGATATATACTTGGCGACACACACAGAAAGACACACAGACAAACACGAACACGCTCATCACAATACTTCACTCCCCCGCTGGGGTGGAGTATTGATCGACAGTATGTGAAGCTGACCTCTGACGCAAATAATCTTCGTATAGTTATTGACATTATAGTCTACTAACACACTTGAGCGTAACAGCAGCTGCTGTAGACACAATGGGTGAAGTCAACTTCCGCTAAGTCTAAAGGCTAAGCTGAACCAAACAGTCTTAACTTAGGAATTCCCTGTGTTAAATGTGTTAAATCTTTTGGTCTAAGCCTTTAGTCTTAGCCTTTAGACTTAGCGAAAGTTGACCTCACCCAATATCACGCTCGTGATGGTAAACTATAAAGTTAATTCTTACGTCGATGCTGTGTGAGTCGGATGAAGCGACGTGAACGTCGGTATGTCGGGGCATCGCGTCGACATGAATCCCGATGTCGACGACGTCTCTGTTCTCCGCCTATACATCACAACAGCATCAGCTGCAACAGTTGAGTTGAGTCGAGTCGGGACATTTGTAGTCGGCGACGAACTCACGCATACCGATAGATAAAAACAGCGCCGGACAACGGTACGGCCCCTGTACCAGACACAACTGCAACCGGCGCACTAGTGCTCGAAAAGGTGGGTTTCTACCTCTTCCAGGTGTCCACCTGCGCTGGCGCTTGAATGAGGATGGCGACAGTTCTGACAATCTGGCACTGGCATGCAGACGTACGCCAACTCCATGCAATTTTTCATCGTATGTCTGAATGTCATTAGCGCGAGATGTAATATATACATCTCGCGCTTATGCTACGATGTCAGTGTCCGTCTGTCTGTCTGTCTGACTGTCTGTGACGGAATTGAATTGGCGCATTATAGCTAATTTAGGTTTCAAATTCCGATCCAAATTTACCGCGCATTGTCGTCGCAGGGAGGGGTCATCTCAACAACAACATCTCGCGCTATGCTAGCCACTGCTAGGCCCTCTTGTTTACCCTTTCCTAAATTATCTGAATCAAGATGCATTCTATATGATACGGTATACGTTACGCAATAAAATGTCTGGCTATTCGTGATTTTAGGTGCCGTGTATTTTTCTTTAGCGGCCTATGCACTATAGCCTCTGGAACTTTCTGCCTGTCGCATTACGTGACAGACATCTCACTTGTATAGTTTAAGAGACTTCTGAAGACACTTTGGTTTTGAGTGGGGCTGCGGCGCATAGTGACTGGTGCTTTTAGCGCCGTGTCTAAATATTCTTACTTACTTACTTAGCCTATGTGATTTAGCATCTGTACACTGCAGCGCTGACGTTTCGACCTGGCTAAATATTGTCCGGAATTACTTCAGCTAAATGAGCTATTAACGGTTTGAGTCTGCCAATCTGTTGTCCCAATTCCCCTACTAAACCGCAAGGTTCCTCCATGGGGGAATCCCCCTAGTTAATATAACAGGAGGACCCGGGTGTTGTAAAGTATGTGCGTACGGAAGACCACGCCAAAACAGAGTGGCGGAAGCGCTGTGTTGGGGTCGACATTTGTCAGTATATACAACGTGTATACATGGTTGTCTATACTGTGCGGGAAACGAACATGAGCAATTACGATGGTTGTACATAAAGTGCAGCGATGCGTAAAATACTCGCAACTACGACCCGGATGCGTTCGCTGAACTGAACTGCACTGCGCTGTAGCGCGGTCGCGACTCCTTCGTTTAGATTATGACGTCACACGGACGGGTTTTCGTTATTTGTGTCTATTTATAAACACGGTTATGTGTCAGTCAGTCCTAGGCACAGAGTTAAATTGGGGTTAATTTTTGACACTGGCTACAATAAAGAACTTGTGATATTTGCAAATAATTGCTGATTTGGCCACCGTGACGCAACGCGAACGAAAGCCGATGACTTCCGTCTGAGAGTGCACTAAACTCCTCCGTAATTTACCGGAACACGTGAACGAATTTTAAACATTTTTTTTTCTCAAAGAAACAAAATGCATGCTTGTGCGACGGTTTTGGTGACTCATAGGCCTACATGCCGTTTGACGGCGATAGCTAAGCTTCTCGCTACAGTGCAAGGCAAATAGATTGAGATTCTACCAGCGACAGTCGCGACTGAAGTTAAGACAAAGCCTCATCTGCCGCTCACAGCCACGCGCGACACGCTGCGTCACGCCCATATTGTTGTACACAAAGGTAGATGCTAAATCTAATAAAGTGGCGACGGTCGTCGGTCTAACTAAATTGACAACATTCCTTGATGTGCCATTTAAAAATTTTATGCGCCCTGATTCTCTTTTTACTTTGGCGCTATGTAAGTTGATTACTTACTTTAATAAGTCGAAAGTTTTTGATTTTCTAAAAAACAGTGTACGTTAAGGGAAATCTATGCCAATGCTCAACGTGATTTTTCACATTCAGACACAGAACCACAGCACATGGTGCGCTAGGAGAGCGTCATGCATAAAAAATTGATAGCAGAGAATAAGGTAATCAGCAATAAAATGTGCAATTACCAAATAAGGGAAAATGTGAATAGCACTATAGTTTAACTACCTTTCAGCAAAACAGGACCATTTTAAAATTTTAAACCACAACAGCCAAAAATCATGAGATTACTTTCGACACGAAAGTAACCTTAAATTATTGTAATATCTGTTTAACGCAGATAATGAGCAGTGAATAAGGTAACAAGAAGCATTTGAAAAATGTTGGGCCCATTCGCCACTGCGAGCCGCCGCACGCCGCCTGTTATAATTTTACATTGCCATTCACCAGGTGTCGCTACTGTCGCACGCCGCCTGCGCATCGATGTTCACAACAACAACAACGATGACAACAACGACAACGCGTGACAGAGGGGACCGCTATGGCCCCACAGAATGGGCCCAATCAGCAATAAACTGTGCAGAAATTACCAAATAAGCAAAAGCAAATAGGCGACGAACTGAATTCGACACGCTCTACTCACGTAATTAGTCTTGAGTCGGTTGACGTCGTCGCAGAGGTCGTTGAGAAGGCCGGAGATGTCGCGCAGAGAGCGGTGAACCAGGTGCCGCGAAACGCCGACATCGACGTCGGTCGTCGTCAGAGGCAGCTCGACGGAGCCGTCGATTCGACCGGAGCACGGTCGACCGACTCGAAGTCGCCCTGCACCGCCGCGACGACCCAGCGGCACTGCGCCGACCGTCGCCGTCGTCGTCGTCGCTGCAATGACGGTCACCACGAGCAGCGCCACCGCCGACATCCGTCGCTGTACACCCGCCGTCAGCACACACGTTGTTGCCATCTCGACTAGTTGCTTCTATCCTGTCCGTCCGCTGTATCGACAACAGCTGCGGATATGTCCGGTATATATAAGACATGGAGGCCTTGATTCTTCCGCGTTAGTCACCGCAGCCAGCTGCACTGGCGATCGACTGGAAATGTCAGTTGAATCTCAGATGCGCCTGGGTTTCCCCGAGCGACTGCCGCGGCGTCTCTTACCTGCGCGCGCGCGCACGCCCAACGTCATTCAATGGCCGACCGACTGACGCAGTCGCCACGTGTTCAATCGCGCTTCGTTAACACCTTCCCGTGGAATCCCGTCGAGTTAATATCCATCCGTCCATCCGTACGATACGATATACGTTACGATATTTGTGGTGCGCTCGAGAGATGACGCATTAGTTAGCTTAATCCACCGAAGAAAAACGAAAGCACGTGGCAAAGTCTATAGCGTGTGAATTGCCGGCCCGGGATAGTAGTGTTTCCCCTAGCGAATAGCATGAAACAAACGTTATTATATTGATCGCCCCAGCTAGAGCCTAGCAGTGCCGACCGAACGTAGTTGAACTAACCCAAGTAATGATCGACGCCTGCTGACTGCTGTACACAGTCTTGCGTCGTAAACGCCGGGGTTATACTGGACCGAAATTCACCAAATGTTTGTACGATGTAGGCCTAGACGGATCAGCGCCGCAGTTAATGTGCATATCGATGCTGAGAAATTACAATTCATTATGGAATGCTAGTGCAGAGAATAAAGTGGTATGGCATCTGTTCTTTGTTAAAACTTGCCCCCGAAGTTAATTAGTTACCATATCAACGTCCCTTGGGCGATTTTAAAACGAATGTCAGATTAATCATCCTTTTTTACCCACATTATTTTCCACGCTCACCATTCCTCTCAATTGCTCATCTGCATACAGCTTTGCATGTTCATCATTCCACTCGTTCTCTTATAGGCTGTTAAATACTAATTTGTGCACCGACCCAACCCATCAGTCCGCAGACCGCACTTCATTTGGCGTCCGCATTTCAGCGTCGCAGCTCCTATATACAGTCTGGCTTTTTTTCTCTCTAGCTTGTTTCGATAACAAGAAGCTCAGCTGTCGTAGAGGGACCGCGCGACGCGCCATGTCACTGCAGTCGAAGTCTTGTCATCTGCTTTGTAACTGGTTATACGAAAAATCCAATTAGAAATACAGTAGCTTGCAGGTGAATGACTTGAAAGTCACTCAGTGACAGTGGAATTGCCACTGTTCGATTGGTTATAGGCCTATATCGCTTCCTATTGTAACAACAACTAACGTCTCTATTTTGCACTGTTTCCGAGATATCACCACATTTACAGTGTACGTGACTCCATGAATACATTGTAGGTAGTGGATAATCTATCATGCATGCAATAGTACTCACCAGTATAAATCTGCACACCAAATCTGAAGTAGCCTATGTCTATAACTTCACCCATTCGTGATTGGGCCAAAAAAGAATGGGTCACGTGACCCTTGCTACGGCCCTTTCGGGTGACTTATCATCCGTATACACTTACTTTGCTTAAGCTATCTACCAAATTTGAAATCGTTGTCTGCACCTGTTACAAGGATAGGAAAGGCGACGCAATAAAAGTGGGAATGGTTTGTAGTTTGGGCTCACGACGAACTCCATGCGGATGTGGCAGATATGATAGTCGGTGATTTTCGACCAATATCTTGGTATATCTCAGAAACGGCGCAAGACAGAAACATGCGTACAGTGGAAGGCAAACTGCGCTGGAACTCGTATGCGCTCTGCCGAATGGTGCTAATTCCAATTCGACCTGCAGGTCGAATTGAAATTAGCACCAGCGCAGTTTGCCTTCCACTGTAGGCCTACGCATGTTTCTGATCTGGGGGAAGGAGGGTGGGCACGAGATGGTGTTACCATACAGGCCAACATCATGCCGAACTGAAAGTCCATTTTGTCGCCAATACAGAATGATTTGCTTCATGTGTTCATTGATAAAGCAATTGTATCATTTTGCAACAGATTTCAATTGTGCATTGCTGCAACAGGTGGGCACTGATATTGTGAACACTGTTTAAACAGCGAGAATAAGCCTTTGGTATCTGACATTTATGACTGAAACATTTGAACTGTTGATGAAAAGCTGTGCAAAATTTGATTTGTTATTCGTGAATATTCAATGTGCAACTGCATGTTCACTTGAAAAATTAAAGTTTAAAGTTCAAACTGCTGTATCTGTTGAACCATCACAGTTATTAGAATAAAATTCACAGCATATGTTGCTAAAATACTCCTGTACAAAGGCTGAAAGTTTGGCTCAAATCCGTGCTACCATAAGCTGAATTACAGCATTTTTTCTAAGGGATTGTTTTTTATTGGCGCACCCTGTATAATGTGTTTGGTGGGACGTTAAACCTTGCTCAACTCAACTTATGCTATGATGTCAGTGTCCGTCTGTCTGTCCGTCTGTCTGTGACGGAAGTGCATTGGCGCATTATAGCTAATTTAGGTTTCAAATTCCGATCCAAATTTACGGGGAGGGGTAATCTAAACAACAACATATCGCGCTATGGTAGCCACTGCTAGGCCCTCTCGTTGGAACTTGTCTGTTGTGCCAACGGCAACGATCACATGTGTGAGGTTAGTTTATCATCTTGCGCAGATTGTAGGCTATTAATTAATTAATGAACTAATTAATTTATTACGTTTTTGCTCACGACATTTAAGTATTTATTTATTTATTCAGGCATGCAAAAGAAGAAATGTGATGGCAGTATGAAAGTGTAAGTTGACACTCGATCACTACATTGTACAGTTTGATCTTGACGTTTCTGAAGCAAACGATACTTATGATGATATGTTTCTCAGATTGACGACGGAGATTTTATAACTCATACATCAGCAACTAACGGACAATAAAGGGTAAATAACTCTGTAATTATTATCATTATTATTATTAGCACGAGATGTAATATATACATCTCGCGCTGATGCTACGATGCCAGTGTCCGTCTGTCTGTTTGTCTGTCTGTCTGTGACGTTTGTGCATTGTGGTCACAGGGTGCAATGGATCCCGGATATCTTTGCATGCTTGTATAGGGCGCGTCAGTTATATAAGAATATATCTATGTTATTTCTGTTTCCGGTGAAAGACGGTAAGCTTAGTACAGGCGTCATTGCAATATTTAATGC
>Ga0209782_1001716_pt1 | contig 11720 bp, 5 predicted proteins | sample WorMetmaBAHAMAS1_FD_187390 | JGI IMG/M metagenome (GOLD analysis project Ga0209782, IMG submission 187390) | Marine gutless worms symbiont microbial communities from Max Planck institute for Marine Microbiology, Germany - Inanidrilus... | ecosystem: Host-associated > Annelida > Digestive system >... | reverse complement strand
CTTGGACCAGGTACAGCCCCCTGTCTCTCCCTGCAGTAGACAGCAGCTAAGCTCTGATGCTTATCTGGAGGTTAAAAGGAAACATTATTAGAACTGTTCTGTGTTATGTTGTATATTGTATACGACAGATGTGCATAATTGTATGCACACAAAAATGAACAGTATTACAGACAAATGTGAAGTTCGAAATTTATGTGTGTTTTTAGGACTCTGTTATGTGTTAGCCTAGGTAAGTTTAACCCAAGTTAAAATGAATTTAGTTGTATACTATCAGTAATTAAGAATGTTCATCTTATTTTGTGGTTTATCATTTCTAATGTGCTTCTTTTATCATAGAATTCATTTAATAGTATAAATGGTTAGTTTTTACAGACTGCATAATCATCTGTTTCTTATGTGTTAATTGACTTTATTGTATATTTTATGTTTAGAATTTAGGCCGTGTATTTCTGAAATCTAGAATTGTTTTGTGTTGCAGTATTAATAAGCTTACTTATTTATTTACTGTGTCTGTTTTGTTGGTTTTGTTTTCTCAGTACAAGCCAGTAGATTGGCCAGAAAGAGCGTCTCAAAAATGAAGAAGAAGAGATGTAAAACTTGACTCAGTCAATCAATCAACAGCCCCCTTCCCTGCTTATCACCCCCAGAAATTATGGGTTTACTGTAAGCCATAAGACAAAAATGCATGGTAGCATTTTAAACTTAAATGTAAAGTGCTTGTTTATGCATGCTGCGCCAGATGTAGAAATGGAGTGGTTTGGGGTTACTCAAGATCTTGGCTCTTATGTCACCATTTGATAGAGCAATATGGCTTTCTGCTTTGCCTTTAATAGAAACTGTGTGTCTATATGTGTGCACAGTTAATTGTGTATCATTATTTGTAGGTCATGGCATCTTCAGTGACAATAAGTGAATACGGTGATGAAAAGCTTATCATATGCTGTCGACCATCATCACTATCTTGGGCAAAGTGCTGTGGTTCGTATGACCGTTGTATGCTCATTAAAGCCGCACCTCATAGATGAGGCATAATGCCATTGCTTTGTCTAGCTGGTCATCATAATGCAGTTTCTTAGTGAACCACTTTGCCATGCCAACTTTTGCTTGCTAACTTGGTGAAATTTATGTTTTTGATGAGCAGTTGATAGTCGGACTTTGTGAGTGGATGATTGAGCTCATCTGTTTGCATTGTTGAGTGGCCTTAGCTGCATGCATATTATGTATGGAAGGCTATTCTGGACGTAGCTGTGATGGTTTTTCAGATTATATGTTAATGATTTCTGGCACCATTAACATACAACGATGAGATATCTATTTTTTGTTACCAACCAGGATCTGGTTGGTTAGCTAAGCTTCGTCTCTGTGTACATTAAGCAGCATTTATTTTTACGAACAACCCATTGTGTGTGTTTATTGTGATTGGTTGCTGTGATGTTAGATGCCAATCATCGATGCTTCAAAAAATACATACCTGGAAGATTGCTGTTTAACTGGTGATAAGCATGTGTGTGTGTGTATGTTGTGTTAGAACAAGTGAACTTCACGTCATTAATTTATTGTTTTTGCAGCTTTCATTATAGTTGGAATTGCAGCAGCACTGATAACATCAGGTAAAACATTTAACACTAACAGACAAGTAACTAACTAAAGTTCTTATTGTAGCCTACTATATAAACAGTGAAATTTTTTACAAGGGTGAACTAATGAGCCACGTGATCTCAGGGGTTACTGGACCAAAGCTTGGCTAATTTCTACATGATGTAGCATGATTATCACTGCTGCTATCGAGTCTGTTGGCATTGCGAGATTTCAGTTCGTTTCAGAACACCAAAATGAATGAAAGTAAGTTTGCCAATATTGCCCAAAATTGGTTTCCATGAGGCATGAGGGATTGGAAAAAACAGAGCCAGATTTGTAATCTGCGAACAAATACCTACCATTTGGTGAAAAAAAATCGTAAAAATTAGTCCAGTAGATCCTAAATAAAATTGATCTGTAAGGCATCATTAAAAAGTATACGAAACACAGAGAATTAACACTAGAAAATCATAATAAATAATCATAAATTTAGTTTTAGACCACATATAAACAATATTGTATCTAAAGCTTCTTTGAGAGCTAAACTTATATTTAAATGTTTTGTTACACATGATCCTGGCATATTGTGCAAGGCATTTTGTGCGTTTGTTTGCCCAGTCTTGGAGTTTTATTTCGAAATATGGAATCCTTATTTTAAGATGGATATCAAGAAAATTGAAGATGTCCAAAGACGCTTTACTAAGGCCATCTTCCACAACTCTCATATAGTGAAAGGCTGGCAAGACTGCATTTGCCAACATTGGAGATGCGACGGATAGCGACGGACTTAACTACTTGCTATAAATTGTTGAACAGTCAAATTGACATTGATTCTAATAACTTTTTCGTTGCTTCTACTAACACACAGACTGGAGAAAGTAGTTGTAAATTAAAGAAAAACCACATACTAAATATCCGCAGTTCAAATATGTTCCATAATCGAGTTGTAAACTTTTGGAACAAATAATACCTGACAGTGTTGTGTTAGCTACCAGTATTTATAGCTTTAAGCAGCGATTGTTAAATTTTATGAACAGTGTTGGATCTGAACATTTTTCTGTCAATTAGTTTTTCAGATATCGTCATTTGTTGTTTTTATTATGTTGTTTTTACAGGCACCTGTAATTGGAGGTTGCATCCTCCCTTGGTATCTGGTCCAGTGTCTTGTATTCCTGGACAAATAAATTGATTGATTGATTGATTGATTGATTGATTGATATATATAGCCCTTTCGGCAAGCATGCCGAGTGAGCTAAAAAGATGTGATGTTTGCCGTTCGTTTGTAACTGTGATAGAGTTTTACATGTGACACTGATGTGTAGGTTGTTGTATGTGGAAGCTTGCTTATGTCATGTTTCCATTTGTGGCCATCTGGTGGTATCTTGATGTCTGGGAGGTGAGTGTCTGAAATGTGTAATGAATTGATTGGTGTGACAATACTTATGAACAGTAATAACATTGTTAAATTAGTGTTTACCCAATAAATACTGCCAGATCATTAATCACTACCCTTAGTTTACCAATAGAAACCACGTAAGGAGATGGCAGAAGATCATTGATCAGCCTGTCTTGGTTGCATGTTGCTGGTTGTTTTATTCAAAATTACTCTTTTTTTTGCTAATTGTTGATATTTTGTTTAAACACCACTATGTAGCAATGAATTCTTTGATAATAAAGCTGAGTATTATGTGCAGCACTGTGACTGGTTTGTTTTTCATTTCAGGAAGCTGTTTTTGACAAATCGTTGAATTCATTGCGTGTGACATCGCAGAATTTTTTGCAGAAGTTCATTTATACTAATGCTTTCAGTCGCTCGGGTGAGTTGAGCCCTCCTGTTTAATTTTTTTCTGGTGATAATTTCTGTTAACTGCAAGTAATTGCCCAATTACTTTGTTATGTTAATCTTCACGAACAAGGTGGCATAGTGACGCAGCGGGTTGGATGTTGGACTTGTGTTCAAGAGATCATGGGTTCGACACCAGGTTAAGGCCAGGCTGCATATCATAACAACTCAGTTCTTCACACCATTGTGATTACAGGTTCAAGCCTAGGAAAGGAGACGAGCGCCGCCTGTGCTCCATTATGAGGAGCATAACACTCTTCACCTTTACCTCTTCGCCTAGTGTTCAAAACACAGGAGGTTGTCTTGCTGGATTTTTAAAGGTTTTTTTTCGTTGTGGTGTAGCTTAAAAACTTCTGACATTTCTGCTGGTTAATTTTGGTACAGAATCAGTTCAGCTTGAAGATGTGGTGTCAGCACAATGTGCTGAGAACATAATTGAGCAGTGGAAAGTCGTTGTCATTCTAGTCGACAGTTCAGCTTTCACAGTCTGTGGCTCAGTCTGCCAAACGTGAGTGAATAAAGTCTGTTACGTACCAGTACCATACTTATTTTGGTTGCACCATGTGGGTTCTGGGGCTGACCCCACCATAGAAACTGAGCTCGAGGTCATAAAAGGGACTTGGTTTTAGCTTTTTGTGTTTATGTTATGTTCTAGTATCTTTGTGTGACTGGTGAATGTTTGCTTTTGTTGTGTTGGGCTTAGTTTTTTGCCACTAAGCAAAGAGAAAGGCTGAAAGAATGTCTCCAAAGTTGTCGTGTGGGATGTAAAATTTGAACTCTGTACTTCTTTTAGTTTTTATGCCATGTTGTCTCACTAGAGCATAAGTGGCCTATTGGTACTGACAGTGTACTGCTCTCACTTTTTGTATGTGTCTGTCTATGCATCTCTGTGTCTGTCTGTCCAGTGAGTTGTGGAAAAATGGCTGAGCGGATTTAGATGCCGTCTGTGGCATGGGTTGGATGGGTCCAAGGATATGCAGTGTGGGTAAGTTAAAAGTAAATGTTTTTCTAAGAGTTGACAGAGCGCCATGCTCATGCATCCAGACAAAAGGTGTCCCTTCTGCCACCGTCTGAACAATCCATAGGTGGCATGTAGACGTGTAGATAATAGTACCTACCGTATAGTGTCTAATCACTGCCAGCAGTGGCAAGTTGGTAGTGAAACTTTGCTCGTGCAATTTTCTCGATCTCTCAGGTCATATTTGTGGGGGGGGGAGGGGGTGGCTAACACCGATTGATTCCGTATAGTGGCCGTAAACTGCTTGTTGCTTGAGCTAGAGATGAAATCTCTTGCTATGAAACTGGACATCATAGGAATGTTTTGTATATTTATTTACATGTCATCTTCAATACGAAAATGTTGTCATTCGATATGCTGTTAACATGGCTGCTGATATTGCACGCTGTTAGTCTGTCTTTTTTTGTGAATTAGAAATAATTCACTCCTTGCAGAAACTTCTGTCAGTTTTTGTCAAGGTGATGTAATGGCTGTGGTGCAGGGATTGCCTTGAGGTCGCTGATCATATCTGCAGCTTTTTGAAACTGGATCTCAAACATGCTCAGGCCGGCGTTACTCCAACAACAGTCAATTTGCCGCAGAAAGTGGTGCCAGTGCCGTTAGCTACAGCTGATGGTGCACAATCATCACAAGCCAGTGATGATGCCGTCTCTGCAACATCATCTGAGGAAAGTTTTGAGCTGGTGGCCACTACTGATATTGCTGAGTATGATGCCGCAGAGCCTCCACTAGCTGATCTTCGTGACGAAGAAAGTGCTACTTTGGATCCAGCTGGTGGTGATGATGATGTTAAGATTAGTTCTTCAGATGATTTAGCATGTCAGTAGAATCAGGAAAGTTAGTCGGGCCCGTTTTTGTCTGTGTGAATAAGATGTTACACCGTAGTAGCATTTGTGATTAATCTTATGCTGGAATCTTTTGTAGGACCCGGTCATAGAATAAATTGTTGATTTGACTTTTTTATTTATTGAGCAAGCTTCAGATTTTGTCATTTGTTTATGTTTTTTTGTATTAAATGTTGTACACAATGTATTTGCACTGCATTCCACAACAAACTAGGCCTTTTATTTTTATGATGATTTTGGGATTACTTTGTGATTAAGTAGATTAATCTGGCAACTCATCATGTATAACTACGGGAAAATCTTTGTGCATCTACCTCCTGTAGCGCCAATGCCATATTATTCCTGTACATTGTATTGTGCTGCACTACTTCCCCACAAAAGTTGCCCTTTCCCATGACGGGATATGGACCCCCCTAATACATAATTTCTTGGGCCCACCTTATCCACCACCCAAAATGGAATTTTGATCAAGTCAGCCATTTTTCCACAACATATGCTTGTTACCAGTGGAGAGACAGACCAACCGACAGAACGGACACTATAAAATCTATCTACATTTCTTGGATTTGTGGAATGAAAACTATGATTTCGTGTAATAATAAGACAATTTGAATACATTTTATAATGGCAACTTTTGTTGTAACTTCCACTGAAGTTAACTTTCATTAACTTTCAAATAATGTGCTGTAATTAAGGTGATATAGTGGATTACATAGGACTCTTTCTAGACAAAGTCGTTGATGTAACACTGAACAACTCTTACAACTTGTCTTCAGTATCTCAGTTCTTACCAGTATAAAGTTAGTGTGATTTTTGGGAACAACAAAAATTAGTTAAGTTGTGGAAACTGTGCTTTAGGCATTGTTTAACAGTCAGTTGTTATTTGTACTGTTTTTGTTTTACTGGATATATGGTTTACACTGCAGACTGTCCCTGGTGTTATGTATTTTTATGTGTTTAATTCTGTGTACAAGAGTAAAATTGTGCATTTTAATGTTTGATATTAAAGCTGTAACATGGAAAGTTGTTGTGTTAGCTGAATCCTGAGGAATAACACCCATTTGCTGATTTTTTAGTCGGCCTCTCGCATGCTGCGAGTCATGACTTAAGTAGTCACGTTTTTGTCCATGACAAAAGTAATTTTTTTTTGTCCGAGGCCCAGTTTTTGTAACGCTTTTCTCCAAGCTGGTTTGACCAATCTCGATGAAATTTGGTATGATGGGAGGTCTTAGGAGGTATCAGGTCTTAAGCGATTTTGGTGAACTTTGGCCCACTTTTTCTGGGAGCACAAATATTCGATCGCGGCTATCTCCAGCATTTTTTCAACGATCGCCACAAAATTTTGCATGGTTAGGGGGGAAAGCTGCCAGTACGCGGAACGCAAATCGATAGTAGTCAAGTAGTCATGATTAACCCATAGAGGCGCGACCATATACCGCTAGGTATTCTAGTTTATATCCCAATTATTGTCTGTTATGTGAGGTTGTTTTGTTGTCAGAGTTGTACTTATTTTAAAATGCATTTCTGATGAACTGAATTGAGTTTATCACAGAAGTTGCAGAACTTATAAGATCCATTTTATGGGTATCTGAAGCATGCTGCTGCATCACGTTATATAATTGGTGGCGGAGCTGTAGGGTCAGAGAGGTCAGCTGACCCCGAGTTTTAAGAGGAAGGGGTCAAGGCTATTTCTCTGACCCCCATAATCTGTGACAAGTTGTAAATTTGATCTTCCGTGAGGCTGAAGTTATAGTGAACAGCACTGAGGAACACATTTCTTACCTAAAATGCACCAAAATACAGGATCTTGACCCAAACATTTTCTGGGGGTGTTACCCAGACTGTCATGGCAGGAGCCACTCCTTTCCCCATCCCAGCCCATGCTTTTTGACCCCCTCCTTTACTCTGTGTGGGCGCCAGGGCCTAATGTACCCTAGAAACATAGTAGATTTTTGGTGCTATATAGCTTGTTTGTTCACCTTATTATCACTTGCTTCCTTTAGCTTCTTGAAACTTGTTTCCTTTTTCTCTTGCTTGTATTTTCCTTTCTTATTTACTTCTCATTTATCTTTTCCTTTGAGATAGGCCCACTCCACCAGGCTGGATGTTGTAAAAGGCAACTAAACCTGAGTTATAATTTATCTCAGTTCATTTTTTGCTGTTGTATTTTGATAATTTGTATGTTGTTCATTTAGTGTTTATAGGTTTAGTTTTGTGTTAGCCTAGGTTTATTATATTGTTGTGTTTTTTTTCTCCTGGCTTTAATTTTGATTTTCTCAGTACTAGCCAAGAGATTGTCTGGGAAGATCATAATTGATATGAGCTAAGTAGATTGTGACATTAAACCTAAAATCAGTCAATTCACCTCCAGTATTTTTGATGCTCCGCTACCACTGTGTCATACATAAATGTAACAGTTAATCAAGAGTGTTAGTCTTGCTGTGCTACTGTAATACATAAACGAGAGTGAATGGTATTGCAATGAACTGCAGATGTAATGCAGACAGTGGTCATTGTGGATGGTCACTGTGGCTGACAATATCACGTTGCTGTAATTTCATTCACTATTGTTGTGTCACTGTATGTGTAGCATACTCACGCATTCCTTCACATGTATTCACGTAATGCCAGCGTAGCATGTATGTACACTGTGAATCAAAAAATAGGACACTACTTTTGCCTGTATCTTTGTTAAATGGTGACCGATTTTCCTAATTCTTTTTCACTGACAGTCATAAGTAAATTTGTAATACCGGTAGTCATTATTAACCAGACAACCACACCATAAGTGCAAATTGCCATGTAAGACTCGGCTACTCACAACAAGTTACAGAATAATCCTTGTCTATTGATGTTAGCATTATTTAATTTATTGACAAAAGATATTCACAGTGGCCATACTAAAACTGTCTGTATGCAGCCGCCATGACAAATAAAAAATATCATAAAATTCTGCACATGATCAGTGGTCTGTCAGTAAGTCAAAACTGGAATGCAGCACTTTGGTATTTGTTGTTACTGAAATAAAAAAATAATCTGGATAGTAACATAATGAGCAAAAAAAGTTTCTGTCCATCATAGGTAGGCTAAGTTATCTGGCCATATCTTCATCTTTAAGCAGGACGTTGCAAGGCGAACAGGGTGCATAAAACAATCATTCTTTTTACTGTAATTTTGCAAAGTGTTCACCAATTTTAAATTTTTTTCCACTACCAAACTTATGTGATAAATTCATTGTAAAGTGATGAGCTTTATAGCCCACAACACCTTAAATGCACAGCTACTCTATATGTGATTTATCGTTAATCATAATACATGTCAGATTTGATGCTATTTTTGGAATTTGGAAAATCTGTTGCCATTTGGCGAAGTGATAACAAAAAGTATAGGTCTTGTTTTTTTGACTCAACAGTATATATTGACCTGTTGCAAATCAATTTTTGTCAATTATTCAAGTCAGTTTATTGCTTTTTCAGCCAATTATTGAATCAGGACAAAACCAGATATAGACAGTACAATGACAGAAAATTCTGTGTTGTGCATTATTTTAGTACAACTGCAGTAAATAGAAAAAAATCTTATTCAGCCTAAGTATAAATTTACCACAAAATAAGCTCAGTGTGTAATATCACCAACCGCAGCAGTGATGCAACAAATAATTCATTATTGGTGTATCACCAACTATTATGCCAGTCAATATTTGACACTCTAATAAATTACTACGATGCTTGTTCTATTATGAATATTCATTTTTACAGCAAACATATATACATACTGGTATATACTACTTATTCTACCAGTGCTACCCATTAAATCAGACATCAAAACACACACTGCAGTTTTGTTCTACGTAAGATAATAACAGTTCTCAAACTTGCAGCTACAGTTTAGTATTTACTGCACTGTTAACTGTACACATTTTTCACTCCTACCAATCTCTTATTTTCATTACAAGGATATCAAATTAAGGGTAGCCGAAATGCGCTCAAAATAAATATTACTGTACAGAAATTTAGTAAACACTGCCAGTATATTTCCCCTACCATTAACAACTATATCAGTATGGAGATCCCCATGAAAAGCACAGCTTAGTTATATCACCCAACATACCCCATGCTGGTGCCGTGGCCTGATGCACCATAGAAACATTGTAGATTTCAGCGATATATAGATTGTTTCTTTCCTTTATTGCTTGCTTTTGCTTCTTGTTACTTGCTTCCTTTTTCTCTTGCCTATTTTTCCTTTCTTATTTACTTTTCCTTTATCTTTTCCTATGAGAAAGCCTCGCTCCATTTCCAGGCCGGATGTCACAGAAGGTGACTAAACCTGGGTTATGGATAATTGTCTCAGTTCATTTTTTGTTGTTGGACATATGCAATTCGAGGCAAATTCATGATTTTCAAGATCTAAAAATTTCCAGAGGTAAGGTATGTACACTAAATAGGTTGAAGTGGGAAATTAAACCACCTTTCAGCGGCATATTAATTCCGTAATATTTGTACCAAACACAGTATATTTCACTTTATGATATTTGGGATAAAAAGCAAAACAGCATACAATTAATAATTTGTTTTTGGCAACTGAATTTTTTTGTTATTTCCCACCCCAGTAAAATAAATCATTATATGATTCATTGTACAAAAGATCAAATCATGTCCACACAACACCAAGACAGCTAGAAAAATATGCTTGTACCAGGTTTCTGAAAGTAAACTCTAAAAATACAACAATGCAAAATTGAATCCCAAAAAACCTATAATCCAGATTCAGTCGCCTTCTACGACATCCAGTCTGGAAATGGAGCGGGGCTATTCTGAAGGATAAGATACAGGAGAAGTGAATAAGAAAGGAAAAAATAAGCAAGAAAAAAGGAAGCAAGTAGTAAGGGAAACACATATAAACAATCTATATAGCACCTAATTTACAATGTCTTCTAGGGCGTATTAGGTCCCGGCGCCTGCACGGGGTCATCTCAACAACATCTCTATGCTAGCCACTGCTAGGCCCTCTTGTTTTATTTTAAGCATCCAACTGAGCTCCGACTGCAATTTTTATACATTTATCTATATGTTGTATCAATAGTGACATTTTAACTAATATCAGTAATGATGAGGTGTCTTACATGCATTCAAACTAAGATCATTATTACTCATACCACCACAGATGGCATGATGTAAACTATGTGGAGCGGGGCTATTCTGAAGGAAAAGACGTGAATAAGAAAGGAAAATATAAGCAAGAAAAAAAGGAAGCAAGTTACAACAAGCAAAAGGAAGCAAGTACTAAGGGAAACACACATATAAACAATCTATATAGCAATTTTTATGCTATCTATCCACATTAGTGATGAAATTTTGCTTCCATAAAAATTTCCAGGAAATTTTAACTGAAACTTCAATTGAAAGTTTCATGGCATCTCAGTAAAATGTCAGAGTCGATATGTTATCGCAGAGTAAACTACTAAAATGCTTGCAAATGATGAGAAACTAACTAAAACCCAGCACAAATGTTAGAGAAAATTTAGTTTAAAAATTATCCAATTTAACCAAAAAGAAATAAAACTTTTCACAAAATTTTCATAAAACACAGATTCCCTGTAGTTAAACCACAGAAATCATAGTTTCAACAAAATTGGTTTATTGGTATTTAACAGAGGATGCATCTATCTTTCCCATTACCTTCTACTTCAAACTAACAATACACCACAGTTAGTATAATCAGAACTCTGTGTCTGCTAATACTATGGTTTGGAGTACAAAAATTATAAAACTTGTTTTATTACGATTCACATCAATATAATACGCAATACAACTAGCAAAATAAGACTGAGCAACACGAATGTTTATATGATTGTCACATATGCATACATGACCAGATTTGTTCAAGATAAATAACACTCAACAGTATGCGGAGTGGCTAATGCAGGCAGAATAGGCTGAGAGCTGACTTCATCCAAGTCAGACAGACTGCCAGTGGGTGGTTCTGTGAACCGACGGATCACACACTGGGCAAGCAAGGGAGTGGGTGGCACATGCTGTACACAGAACACAATGTTGGCACGGTGTGTCGACCACTGATGCCACCGGCTGCTTGCACGCAGCACAGTGCAGTGACAGGTCACTTGACAGTATCTGAACAGCACAATAAATACCACAGCAAACTTCACCAGACAATTACTAACTATGTATAAACTACTATTTACATCAGGCTCTTGACTGAGCGCAGTTAAATCTAAAACAGTGAAATTCTCAAGAAATAAGTCTGGCTATATTTCCACTGACTGGCATTATTTCAAATGTTCGTAACTCCCCCCTCTTTCACTCCCAGCTTAAAATTTAAAATCTCTTCCACAAATCATTCCCACTATAGACCTTTTTCTCTTTCCTCAGGACTAACTCCACGGTTTTCAGACTGCTTCCGTTACTTCTGGATTTTT
>Ga0209782_1001715_pt1 | contig 11723 bp, 9 predicted proteins | sample WorMetmaBAHAMAS1_FD_187390 | JGI IMG/M metagenome (GOLD analysis project Ga0209782, IMG submission 187390) | Marine gutless worms symbiont microbial communities from Max Planck institute for Marine Microbiology, Germany - Inanidrilus... | ecosystem: Host-associated > Annelida > Digestive system >... | reverse complement strand
CATTTATAGTTTACACAATTACTAATTTTTCATCAAGATGTCTAATTACACTAAACAGAAAACAGAAATTTAGTTTGGGGGCCACTGGAAGGCCAGACTTATGACTGAGGCATTCCCCTGCCCCCGCTCCTTAGAACTGCCCCTGGATGTTGTAGGTAACCATTGAGCTAAACTGTTCTCCATAATCCGGCAAGATCATGTGGACAGTAAAAATTTGCTCTGAGTGACATAATTGTCCAATCCCGGCTAACACGCACTGACTTCTGTAATGGCTGTAAAATTGACAATGGAATGTGAACTGTCTTTGTTGACAGTTACATGTATGAGAAAATGGACAGGAATCTAGACTAAAATTGTGCGCGGTTGTTTAGGTCAGATGCTGGACCCAGATGAGCTACCCGGATTAGCACATTTCTGTGAACACATGCTCTTTCTTGGTACCAAAAAGGTAATATTCTTCCTTAAAATGTCATGTAAGCCACACAGTGGAACTGAAATGAATATAAATTTTGCATTCTTGTAACATTCAGAGTTTGATTACTAGTGAATATTTTTTTCTAAAGTAAAAATATGATTGCACTTGTATGCTTTATTATATTGAATGCTTATTAATTATATCATTTTTTTCATAATTGCATTTTGCATTATTTGTTGCACTGTTTTTACTATTGCATTGTATGTATGTGTATTTGATCAAATGCATTGTCCTCTTTAGGTCAAATATTGGGACTTTCTACCATTGTCATAAACATACACTTTATTGTACCATTATCTTGTGGAAATACAGCATCATGTTTTACTTATGTAAGTACATTGATAATTAAAGTTTAGAATAATGTCATTTGTATTTTGCTGTATGCTGATACACCAATGTGTGTTTGCCTGTCTCTGTGTATGATTTAATGCTGCAGTATCCAGAAGAAAATGAATACAACAAAGTAAGTTTTGTGTTGTTTGCTGTTAGCATCATTTAACTCTTGTCGGAACAGTGCTAACTATAATGTACTCACTGGTTATAGTTGTAAATAATTACTTAATTAATTGTTAAAAATCGCAATTATGTGCAGTGCTTCAGTTGGCTGTGTAGTTTCTGAGTGAGCATGGTGGCAGTAGCAATGCCTTTACGTCGGCTGAGCACACCAACTATCACTTTGATGTTGATCCAGTTCACCTGGCAGGTGCCCTCGACAGGTATGATAAGTTACCTCTCACTCACCTTTGTGCATGTAACAGGTAATGTGAAATTAGCACACTGACTGTTGTGTCATGGTAACAGAACCACAGAAATGCCGCAGCAGCACTGCATGAGGTTTATTGTAGCCAAAAGACATGCCTTTTTAGTTTCTGATGGAAATTATTGGGTTGGGTTGTTACAATTAGTACTGCATACTGCACATTTTTCCCAGCAAATGCATTTAGTTTGATTTAGTCTGAAGGCTTGCTTCTCTAGATGACAGACGTGATAAGAAGTTTAGTAAAATTGTTCATTGTACAAAATACCAGTTTGCATTTTTTACAACTTAGGGGTTATTTGATTAAAGTATCTGGATTCGGATACATAGTGAATCCGAATATGGATTCAGTAAAAAAACTGCATTCTGTTAACGGATCTGAAGACGGATTTGGATTTGGTGAACCCTGCTTGAATCCCATTTCACTTGCAGCAGCTGTAGCATTAGCTGATGCTGTCTGGGAAGAACATCTCCAAGATGAACTGTTTTACGTCAAGTGGGGCGTAAAACCTTAACTCAGTCTCAGTAAGTCAGCTGATGAAAGAATGGTGTGAGCAAGGTCTAGAGCAAAGCTCTAGTATGCTCAGAATGCAACATTACAGGTTGTCGATCTGGCCTACTGTATCGTCGATGCTTCTGTCACTACAGCCTGTTGGCACTCCCTTCACTCAAACCACGTTACTCACAACTTAGCACTGTGAATAAACATAGTGGTGTCACTACTGCCACGTTTCGTTTTCGTGAAGATGCTGACATTTATCGCAAATTTGTGTCGGTAGCTTATTGGTTTTGTGTGCGAAGGTTTGCACAGTTCTTTGTGGAGCCGTTGTTCACGGCGAGTGCCACTGAACGCGAGGTCAACGCCGTCAACTCTGAGAACGACAAGAACCTGCAGAACGACATGTGGCGACTTAATCAGCTGGAAAAATCCACGTCCAAGGCTGGACACCCATACACAAAGTTTGGCACCGGTGAGTTTACTCGTCGTTTGCAGCTTCGGTGCATTATTAAATGTGTATACATCAGGTGCAATTCCGCCTTGCACTTTGTCTCGCATGTAAAAGAATCTACACCAGACCCTGAGACGGGCAACTGTCTAGATCAGGTAATCCTGAAAGTGACCACTACAGCGGTACTGTTTTTATCCACACACGTCGTGAATTTTCAAAATATTCAGCAGCTCATAATGCACAAATTTTATAGTCAAGTGAATTGAATCTGATAAATTGATGTACTGGCAGTTTATCATGAGCAAAGCAGACAGACATTGTGTCTATAGGAAACAAGGAGACACTGTTGACGATTCCACTACAACGAAATCAGGACATCCGAGAGGAGCTACTCAAGTTTCATGAGCAGTATTACTCGTCCAACGTGATGGCATTGACCGTACTTGGCAAAGGTCTGCTGCTGTTGTAGTCTGCTTACTTATTTAACAGATGGGTGAAAGCCTTTTCTGGCAACCATTCCATTACTCTTTGGCAGGTAAGTTTTTTTTACTCTTTGTCTCTCTTTTCTCTTTCTTTCTTTTTTTTATCTCTCAGCTACTTGTAGTTTTTCTTTTTTGGCCACACAGTTGGTTTTAGTTGGACGTGAATTAGACGGATTCGGTCGACCTCTGTTCTGATGTTCTGTGTCGATGGCAGAATCTCTGGATGAGCTGGCCAGCCTCGTTGTGCCACTGTTTGCCAATGTGGAAAATAAGAACGTCGCAGTTCCTCAGTGGTTGGATCATCCGTACGGACCAGACCAGCTCCAGGTTAGTATTGCACCTGGACCGCAAGATCCACGTTAGTGTCGTACCTGGTAGCAATAGTATTTTTGGGACATCTACATCATTAACTAATGCAATCTGCCTTGGCCAGTTGCTGATGATTTCTTTAGGACCAGTTTCCTTCAGTCGTTTGACACTGTTGATGGGGGAGAGGATGGTCTGTTGTCCCTAATGGTTTGGTTTCAATTCAAATGAACAAAGAAAACTCACTCATCAACTGGTTAACCCAGGTTCACATCTAAAATGTTCACTAAAATGGGTTGCATGCTCTTGCATGTATCGGGCATGTATAACTCATTGTTTGTTAGAATGACTTTGTTATAAATGCTCACGATACAAGCATACTTGGTAACCAAGAGACAAGTTTCTTCTATGCAATTGTATGCTAAATGCATATTACAACAAATGAAGAATTTTGAGACCATTACAAGGAGAGTGATCGTTGAATTGTCAGATGATATTTTAACATGATATATGACTAACACTGTAGTCCAGGAGATGCACAAAATTTGAGTCATAAACTTTAAATTTGCAGGATATATTTTTGCCATTTTTTACGAGTTTAAGATGTACACAAACCACTTAAGGTTTCGTAAGCAGGTTCTTTTATGCATCTAGTCTAGGTGCAACCTACAAAGTCGTTTTTCATGGAACCACTTTTTGTGATTAGCGATTACGGTATTGCAGATATGAAATGCAGAATACACTCACATATGGAAGGATAGATACCGTAACTAATATGGCGATGAAATTTATTTTTGTTTGGATTATAAGGCATTTATATCTTGACTGAAGTTTTCTTTTTTAAGGAGGTAGGAGTTGGCATGTGAAGCTGAGTGATTTAAATCCAGGCAAAGCATCAGCCAAAACGTTTCTGTTTTGATGCATTTTGTAGACAAAGTTCAGTATTGTACCAATCAAGGACGTGCGAAGCCTCAGTATTACATGGCCAATACCTGATCTGCAGCCGTTCTACAAAGTCAATGTACGTGACAGTTTTCATTCGTTGTGTTCTTGAAGTCTGTTTGAATTTGCTCATGTGTGATTTAGAACTGAGTGCATGTTTCCTACACTCATAGCCACCTTAATGTTACATTTTTATCTAAAAATTACGGCCAATTATGTAGAAAGTGCATTGTTTGCCTGATGCCTGGTTTTGATATGCTGAATATTGAACCAAATACATGTATGTGCTCCATGGTAGTAATGCACCTTTAATTCATTTGTTGATTTCAGCACTATGTAGATCGTTTGCTTGTTTGCTTAACTTTCTTACTTATTTTCTTTTTTGCTTATTTTTTCCTTACTTATTTACTTCCTTATTTCTTTTTTCTTTGAGAGTAGGCTTGTTCTGTTTCATGGCTGGGAGTCGTAAGATATAACCAAACTTGGTATTTTAGTTCAAGAGGTTTATTTTGTGTTATAGTAACTTTATATTTTCGATGCATGATTGGTTGTGTTGTATTAGTATTGTGTTTGTATTAGCCCAGCTTTATAGTATATTTTCTGTGATAGTCCTGATTTTGATTTCGCTTTCTGAGTACTAGTCAACAGATTAGCTGGGAAGAACATCTCCAAAATGACCTAATTTGTGTCAAGTGGGACACTGAACTGAATCAGTCAAGCTTAAAATATGATGATTGCATATTTTAATGCCAGAAATTACCTACTTTTGCTTAATTCTTATTTTAAGTTAACTGAGTTGGTAGAGAGGAGGAGATTATCTGAAGTTTGTTGCACATGTAGTTGACAATCATTTTTGATCTTGAGAGTGATCTGGGTCGTGTTCCGGGCTGGTAGTCATAGGCATCTGTTAGCATCATCTATGGCCATTCACCAGATGGCACTTTTGTCTATGTTTGAACTCGTGTGAATGCTGTGTGTATTGTATGTGTAGCCAGGGCATTATCTCGGTCATCTGATTGGTCATGAGGGCTCTGGCAGTCTGCTCTCAGAACTCAAGAACAAAGGTGACGCACTGCTTTGACGCCGACACGTACACTGGTTTCACAGTCACTGTGTGAATTTGGTTTAGTCTGTGTTGCCCACAAACATGCTGGCATTTCATTGTTAATATTTCCCAACATTACAATAAATGTGTGAAAACTGTTGGATGAGTCGAGGAAACTGGAACATGAAAGTAGAATATTCCCAGATGATTATTGCTAATGGTTTGTGTCTTTTGCATGACACATTGACAGCTCTATACTGAAAAACATTTGGATATATATGTTTCTTGTCAGTATGAGTGAATAGATAGATGTGCATGCTTTGATATATGTGTAATTGTCCCATTCCATGGGGCCATAGCGGTCCCCTCTGTCACGCGTTGTCGTTGTCGTCGTTGTCGTGGACATCGATGCGCAGGCGGCGTGCGACAGTACCACTAGCGACATCTGGTGAATGGCCGTGAGGCGGCTCGTTGTGGCAAATGGGCCCAACATATTTCAAATGCTTCTTGTTCTCTGTAATTAGTCTGTGCAACATGCTTTTGTGAGTGAAATGCCGTTGAAAATGATGCAATAAAGAGTGTTGCATGTTCACCTGTAATCATTTCCGTGCTACATCTAGGTTGGGTGAATGAGCTGGTCGGTGGCCAACATACTGGTGCAAAAGGCTTCATGTTCTTTGGTGTCAACGTCGATCTTACTGAAAATGGCATCGGTAATTCTAAGTTCTGCTTCTGGAAATATCTTTTAAATGTTCCGAGTAGTTATTTATCATTTCTTTCAAGGGTTTTGCTGTGCAGTTTTGTCTTCCTCTGAGATTACTATATTTTTACAACACCGAAATTATTAATTTTTGTCGGTGATCAATATCAATTAGTAGCACCACGTATTGTTGTTGCTGCGGCGCATATTCGCAAGCTGTGTGCCATCTGGAACGGCAACTTTATCAGCCGACTGAAGCTGCCGTAGAGTACCGTCCAGCTTGGTCAGTGGGCAGATGCTGACAGTTGTCGAGCATTATTTGTCGTATGCAACATGGTTACTTGTCACTCGACACAATGCATCTGTTCTTGTGGCAGGGTGCTAAGTAGCCTTAATTCATTAATTAGTCTCAAAGGAGTCTATCACCACTGTGGAGGAATTTATGATTGAAGCCAGCTGAGATCAGCATGATGGCAGACAGCTGTGTGAAATGTTGTATATAGATTGTATATAGATTGCAAACATGAGCATCACCTTTATAGAGGTTTAAACTGTCCGAGTGTTTTCTAATGTATTTGCATTCAATCATTGTATTAATGTGACACAGAGTGTGGATGATTTTTGTGTCGTTTCAGAGCACGTTGATGACATAGTGATGCTGATATTTCAGTACATTAATCTGCTGCAGAAGGTCGGTCCACAGGAGTGGATCTTCAGAGAGTGCCAGGTGTGTGCGCGTGTCAGATTTCAGTGCTAATTAAAGGAAATCAACATCAGTTACCTCATCTCGTCTGACCTGATCTTATCTGATTCCATTTCATCTCAACTCAGTGGACTATGATTGGTCGCAGCCACAGCGAACTGAGTCGCTTCACAGCACAGGCATTCTCTCATCTTTAGGCAGCAGGATTTTACATTCAAGATTCCTTCCAGTGTTGTCAGAGCGCTGAAAGAGTAGTTAAATTTACGGGAAAAATTGTGATCGAAAGTGGCTGAATGTGCTTTGCTGACATTTATTAAGCCACTAGCTAATTCAGTTGCTTGGCTACTGAGGACAAAGAGATGGAGATGAGAAGTTTATAGTTACTGGTACTGTGAAATTGAAGTTTGAGTGGTTATTATTACTAGATCTTTGTTGCTTGACAGGATCTGAGCTCGATGGCTTTTCGCTTCAAAGACAAAGAACGACCGGCTTCTTACGTGTGTCGTTGTGCATCGGCGCTGCATGTATGTTGCTGCTTGCAAATGTCAGGCATTCAGCTTTTGTGTAGTAGTGTTTGTTTCAGAGTTACTGCTGCTTTAACCTGGTCTGCAAAAAGAGAAACTCTGTGGAACATTTGTTGATAATTTAACTGCAGATTTTTTTTGCCGACAGCACATTGTTACTGCCACCTAGCACCAGCATGAAAGCACTGATAGAGCTTAACCTGTTTACCGTGGGATAATTTTAAAAAAATTTTTCCGAAATATGCATATATTACAAGTACCTGGAATAGCTCTCCCGGCATTAGGTCAAGTTATCTCGGGGTACACAGTGACATATTGGAAAAATAGGCATGGACGCACTTGTGTTGGCCAATATAACTCGAGGTTTACGGTAAATGGGTTAAAGCATTGACTCTAACCACGAAGATCACCCAGTAGTTTTTTTGCTGTTTTTGTCCTCTGACTGTTACAGGAAAGGACATGAGTGTATTTATGCTGCCTTTACATTGTCTTTTTGATGACTGTGGTTAGACTGTTTGCAAGAGTTGTGCATGTTAACTGTTTGATTGTTGCTGGGCTAAATATTTTAGCATGCAAGCATCACTAGCAGTAATATTTTTACATAACAAGACTCGCACAGACTGAAGAGACTTATGTCAGTTAGAACAACATGTACATCAAAACTTCTTGGCATTGCGATCACATGCAGAGACTTGTCAATATCAAGTAGTGTGCCACGATGAATGTTGACATTGTTACATGAGTGTGTCATTAAAACATTCGATTAGTGGAGTGTATTTAAATAATAAATTTAACTTTCACGGGACTATTTTGATGTGCATGTACATTTTACTAACACTACGTTAACCTCAAAAAAATGTTATGTAAATTATGAATAACCAGCTTATTCTGACTGCACTGTACCGATTTTCCAGACCTTTGGCTGTTAATAGCTAATTAATGTAATTATCAACACACCTGATATGTTTGCTGATATGTACCAGGACTATCCAGTCAATGAGGTACTGTCAGGTGGATATTTATTTGACACATATGACGACGACTTGATTCAGAGTGTTCTCGATAAACTGACTCCGCAGTTTGCAAGGTCTGCTTGCTCACCGATACTTCTGTTATAGTCTGATTTAGCATTGGCTGTTACTTTGATTGTATGTGGGAACTCTTGTCTCCGTGTTCATTTTGTACGATTTTAGTACTTCCATACTGTACGATAGTACATTGTCTTTGGAAAGTTCTTTATTTCTTCCATCTCTCTGCTTTCATGATTTATTGGACATTTTGTAGTATGTTTGAGTAGGCAGTGTATTATTGTTTTAATCCAGCTTTTAGCTGCAATACTGAATAAAACCATGTATACATTATTCTCAAAATGGTTTAGAAACAGTAATCAGTTAGATTTGAGAATAATCTGTGTTTCATTTTTTCAAAGAAAAATGCAGAAAATTTAATCATTTGTCTACTACAAGGAAAGTGTCTGTTGATTAGATTAGCAGTGGTCTGTAATTTGGCAGCCTTGTAAACACTCAAAGCCAATGAAAAAAACAAGTAGCACAGCAGAATATCTTAATGTAATACAGTTCTTTCTTTATGTAAGTGTATGCTCACATGTGTCTACTTTCCAGACAGTTCTGGGTAGTTGTTTTTCTTTCATTTCTTCCAGTCTCGCATATCATAGAGCTGAACTTTTCTACAACTATTCTCATCGCTGTTTATAAACATATATGAGTTGCTTGTTATTGTATCTGTGTGAGTATGCAGTGCTTTGCTGTGCAGGATCTCTGTGATAGGCAAGAAGTTCGTTGGCGGCACGGACTCCGTGGAGCGCTGGTATGGCACCGAGTATTCATGTGCAAGACTGTTGGAAGACATTCTACAGGTGACAGCCATTTCTCAGCTTGTTCTGAACAGCGTGACGTTTGCACGTCGTCGTTTTGATGACTGGCCTGTTGTTTTTGTTTGACATGATGAGCCGTAGATGTCTAGCATTTAGAAGTTCTCAAAATAATGTCAATTTCGGTATATATACTAAATACTAGTCTATGTGTCTTTTATTATCGTAGTATCTAGTTTTATATTAGCACTTAATTTTGTGTGTAATAGTTTTATGTACATCTTTTTGTTAACTGTGTGGCATGTAAGTGGCACTCCACGCCCTTTTCCACGTTGATTTTAAATAAGATAAATAACTAGCACTTTATGTATGTTAAGGCGGGATCACAGGCTTTTATCAACGACGAACACATGTAGTGCACAAGTGGATTGAGCTACGTATACATGCCTTTACTTACTAGCTGCAGGGTAACCCCACACTGAGGAGAGATGGTTGATTTGGGAACCTTTGTGGTTTATGAATCAGGTATTTCAATTGATTAGATTCCCCTCATCTTAAGCCATCCACACACATGTAAAGTACGTTGAAATAAATGCAACAAAAACTTACTTAGCAGCACTTTTGTAAAATGCTCTGCAAGAAAATGGGAGTGGTATATGCTAATTATTTTCACTTTTGCATGCCTAGCGTAATATTTGACATAACAGACATGATGCAACAAAATTGGCGGCAAGAATAAAATATTATGCTGTTTGTGCAAGTTTTGGCAACATTTTTATGTTATTGCAGCATTTTTTAAATTTTATTTTACATGTGCAAATGGCTTTACCAAACAGTTAGATTATGTAGCACTTGAGTTCCATTATACACCGACATGATTTGTCTCTGAGCCAAACTACACCAACTTGGCATTAAATGTTGTTGCAAGAGAATTAGCTGATACAAACAACGGCTGTGCAGTTGCATCGGTAGCTGTGCTAACTGCGCGTGGTGTCATGGATGCAATAAATTATGGTTTTCGTTGACAGCAATGGAGCTCATCGGGCCTGAATGACAATCTTCATCTGCCTGAAAAGAACGAGTTTATTCCGTCATGCTTCGACCTGCTACCTCGTGAAGAAATGGTTTGTTCAACGATTTCCTGCCAAGCAAATTCTTTACACCATTAAGGTGTCAAAAAAACAAGCAGTCGACTTGAGTGATTCACATGAAAATGACAACACATGTGATTGAAAGATTATTCTGCGGGATGGTCTTTTAGTTGACAATTTCTGTACGTTGCAGTAAGCTATTGGAAGTTTGTGGTCAATGGTAGAGAAAGTTCAGTCAAGTACATAGTTGCTTCTAAAAGTAATAAAAATTACAAAGTTTACTTTTTGTTGTATTTTAAGAAATTGCTAAAAAAATTATGACGTATTTTACGACACTTGTCTAATTTACATGGACGATTAAAGTGATTTATTAATTAATGGGAGTTAATTAATTAGTGATTGTGGAAACTGGCTAAGCTAAGCTAAGCTAACATGCAATAGTATGGAAATAGTTATGAAAACGACGTGTGTGCATGTGTGTTGTGTGATGGCAGCCATCTTTAGTTCCTGTCGTAGTCCGTGACTGCAAGCTATCCAGAGTTTGGTATCGGCAGGACGATACATTTCACTTGCCAAAGGCTTGCATTAGCATCACGTTTACTAGGTACACACACAATTTTTTTTCTGAGCATATCTGTTTTTTTTGTTATTATTTCTAATTTTCTGTTACCATGTGACAGACTAAGCTGGTTCTCATCAGCTTTTGAGCGCACATAAAATAGATCATCACGTATCATATCGGTGTTTTGAGATACATGGCTGTAAACTGAGGAGAATTATTTATTGTCAGTTAAGCTTAGCATTCAGTACATCCAGCCAATCTATAGAAATTAGGCTCCTTCCAACTCTTTACCTCTGGTTTCCGTGGGCTGGCCTGATTTTTGTTAATAAATTGTTTAAACAGTGTACTGCTGAGACTAATATCTATTGTTTGTTGGAAGCAACATTTGATGCCATTGATTGTCATCTGGTCTGAATAGGTCTTGCTCCAGCAGTTTCCAAATCTTGCCCAGTCTGACTAGGTGCTATGTTCCGGAGAAGTAGGCTAGTAAACAAAACAAATACTAATCATAACTTAGTGATCTTCAGTAGTTTTCTAATACAGATTGTTATTGATCAATCATTTGCTCTGATTCAGCAGTCTACTTTTGATGTTTTAAAGTGACTTATGTTTGGAGTAAAGTAAAGTTATATGTTGTTGTCAGGAAATGGAAGTAGTGAACATAACCCAAAGGTGGTTTAGTGTTATTACTGGCCGTCGTGTGAAATATTTGTAACTGACAGATTGTGGTGACTGTGCAAACAGTCCGTTGGCGTACATGGATCCTTTGTCTACAAACCTGACGCACATGTTCTGTGAGTTGTTTCAAGACGCTCTTACTGAGTACACGTATGCTGCTGAGTTGGCTGGACTCGGATACAACATCAGCAACACCATCTACGGGCTCACGGTTAGTTTTATTTTGACATTGTCTCTCAGTTGCTTTATTGATAATAATATTTGCCTTATTAGTATTATTTTTACCAACCTCATTAGAATGGGAAGTAATGCAATCACCTCCGTCCGTCTGTCCATCAATCTGTCCGTCTGTCTGTTTCCACTCTAACTTTTGAACCGAGTGATCTTTGACCATGACCTTTTGCACATGTTCTGTGAGTTGTCATGTGTGTGTGGGTCATGACATAGTTCTCCTGAGATTAAAGGTCAATGTCAGAGGTCAGAGTCTCAGTTCAAGATGTAGTTGGTGGGACCTCAATCCTCAGTCGAGGACATTTTTCTAGTTATTGGCAGTTATTAGTTCTGCTTTATTTATAATATTAGAGGAAGACGAAAATTTTACTTAGACAGCAAGGTCCATCACGTGGGAGCTTATCTACATCTACTTTGTGGCATTTTGAGTTAGCAAGGTTTAATCT
>Ga0209782_1001714_pt1 | contig 11724 bp, 4 predicted proteins | sample WorMetmaBAHAMAS1_FD_187390 | JGI IMG/M metagenome (GOLD analysis project Ga0209782, IMG submission 187390) | Marine gutless worms symbiont microbial communities from Max Planck institute for Marine Microbiology, Germany - Inanidrilus... | ecosystem: Host-associated > Annelida > Digestive system >... | reverse complement strand
TATCGTGCGGCGTTGTTTGCGTGATCCTACGTTTAGCCGTTTTGATACAATACCGGAGTGTGACAGACACACACACAGACAGACAGACACACACACACATAGACACACGACGACGGCATATACCGCGCTTAGCATAGCTGTCGCGCGGTAAAAATGTTAAGTCCTTCCAACAGGTGGCACAAATCTCCATTCCTGTAGCTCTTAGCCTTAGTGCTTATGCTGTGAGACTTTGCAGATATGGGGACGAGCATACCACACTACATGGCGGCATGGTATGCATATTGCAAACATTACAAAACCAGTGTTGCTATCATTAAGCCAGCCACAGGGAAGACAGCTTTTGTTTTTCCCAGTACTTTTTTATCTCTAGACAATAGATCTCCACCATTCCTAACAGACTGCCACAAAATTTGCACACATTTGGTGTGGAGTCGAACCTTAACAGCCACTTTCTAAAAATAATTCCCTACCCCTAAGAAGTTTGGCACTAAAAAACCTGAGATTTAGTATTGCATGGATAGATTTATCTAGCGCGTATTTATATGCACACAGCCAAATAGTTATTTATTTACCGGCTGAGTGGGTATGATTCTTTAATTGCTGGTTTGTTTATATTTAATTCACAGTTCGTTCTTTTTCGGTAAATGCTATTATGATTAAACAGTATATTATTATTTCCTATATTGTTTTCATTCTGCAAAATGTAAGTTTGACTGATGATAAACAATAAATCGGTATCATACGTTTACTATGCCACCACTGTCAGAACAGGATATCTGACTGTCCATACAGAAGCCTCGAATGAACAGTAGCCATCTAATTCATGTGCGATACCAGTTTTTCTAATTAGCTGCCCGTCAGAGCACGTTTGTATTTTGTGCAGAACTTATGGACACGGCCAGGGTTGCCCGGTAGGTGTGGAAATTCCCACCCTAAGGTCTCCCAAAAACTAACACAAAAGTAGCCCAGCTTTGCGGCGGGCAACTGTCGTGGCAATACAACCAATTGCCACACATCTAATTACTTACTCAAAGGAGGCAAAATAATCAGTCAATTCTGCCTTCCTGTTTGTGCCTGATTATATCCACCACACCGTGGTGGATATAAATTTTGGCATAATAACACTACTCTCTACACATTCGGATCATTTCAGCAGCAAATATCTAAGTCTGGAAAATCAACTCAAATGCCCAATGCTGCTGAAATCACGTAATCAATTATCTGCTTTCAATGCATGCAAGCGCATTTACTGCACATTTGCGGTTACATTCGCTTGACGATATTTTCTTAGAAGCAACTCGGTACATGGTGATGATACCATACCATCGACAAAATGCTGCAGAGCGTTCTCCACTGTGGTTATGAGTGGCTGTTCGGCGGTGTGTGCTTGTCTCAGGAGGACCTTGTACATGGTGATTCTACCGCGGGCTAATTCAGGCGGCAACAAACTCCACTCAACAAGCAGCGACATGTTGACAATGCTCAGCTCTACTGCCGGTACTCCAACTGGTACTGTAACATACCAAATGCAAGTCTTAATGCCATCTATCAACCGACAAACGAAATCTGATACTTAGTTGAATATGTATAGCAAATACTGTCACTGACTCAACCACACCATCTTTCAGGGTCAGTTGTCTGTCATCCACAGACTAGTACTTGCTATCGTCAATCTAACTACCAAATTCAAAGTCACCAACTCTTGATTTTAACTCACCAACGTACATTCTATGCCCCCAATGGAATTAAAGCAATTCAAATTTTGTCAAGAGATTAGTGTCAGAAAATGTGAAGTTTATATGTTGCACTTTTTAGGTTCAATCCTGTATTAACAACAACAAAAACATCCATTTAATGAATCATTTGTACTTTCACATCAGACAAATAAGTAAGTAAGTAAGTAAGACTATTTATATACGGCGCTATTTTACAAAAAGTCACAAATGGCCGTAGTTCCATGACCCAAAGAGAAAAGTCTTCAGACACCGCTTAAATCGCCCAAGAGAGTCACATTGTTGCAGTTCGATCGGCAAGGAGTTCCACGCCCGTGGCCCTGCAGTAGCAAAGCACCGGTCACCGTACGTATTGTGTGCACGTCGAACAACGCACGTTAGTGAATCAGATGACCGGAGACGGCGAGGTCTGGAGTGAGAGACAGGCTGACAATCGTCAATACCATCATCAAGCCCCACTGTATATAAAAGCCAGGTAGTCAGTTATAGGTATTACAAGTTATGTTCAAACTGTCTGCCTTGGCAATGTATGCAACACAGTCTGTTGTGCCACTGGTCAATTTCTGCATTAATAAAGTGCTATTTGAGAGCACACAATCACTGGTTCACTTCATCTGCATGTGAAATATGTGTCTCAATGATATAAAAAAAATTCATAAGTAAGTAACAATGTGGTAGTACATCAGCAGCTGCGTTATACAAAACTGAGAATGACTTAATTCGACCTCGTATGGTCAAACTGATGACAACAGCAAACATAACAAGACAGGGTGACATCACAGCTAACGAAAACATTAAGATCAAAACAGCTGTTTCTACACAGCATTTAACACCGATGTGTGCCAACTAGTTGACTCACACAGTGTTACTGTAAATCAAACCTGGAGTGCACTGCCTTGTCTACTTTCTAATAATAACAGACAGACTCCCATTCAATTGTTTCTTTTCCAGGATAATCCATTAAGCCAGCACCAGAAAGGTACACCATTCTGGATATAAACGTAGCAAGGGACTATAAGGTGGCAGTGGCATATGCAAATAATTTGCACTGCACTCCAAGAAAAAAAACTATGCGAGCACCTAATCACTCAAGTTTTACATGATGGATGCAAAACCAACAGTGTCAAAGCACTGCATGCAATTTCTAATAAAAACTGCTTGCACGGAATGGTTGTGGCTGCATAAGAATTATTTCTGTCACGCAAAAAGCAATATAGCAATTTACAAATAGAAAAAAAACAAATATGGCACTGGCACAGGAGAGCCAGCAATGTCCCTTCTATCTGCAGTCTGTGGTGGACAAAGCAAGGACGAGCGTCATGCCAGTGGCTGAGCTCAGTGCTGTGTTTCATTCACTGCTCTCACACTGTTGGATCAGTGACAGCAAAAACATCCACGCCATTAAAATCTTGTGACACTTATCCCCAAAAGTTCTCTTTCAGAATTAAGTGGAAAGGAAAGCCAACCGAGTGCCAGTTAACTCAGGTTCACCTGAAAAACTCACTAAACTGGACGTAGATAGCTATGACACAGACAACATACCGTCGTCACCAGTAAACAGGCTAACTCGTGGAGAAGGATGGCCGACGCTAAGAGAGTTGTACGCCTTGATGAAAAATGTGTAGTTGGTGAACGGACTCAGTTGATTCAGCGTTATTGATGTGTTACGTATGACCCTCTGCAGTTCACCCGACCGTGCGCACACGTAATGTACAGAGTACGCCACAATTGGACGGCCATTATCTACTGGTGGCTGCCACTGCAAACTCACTGTCCGACTGTCCACGAGCCGTGCAACCAGATCTCGCGGAGGATTCGGGGCATCATCTGCACATATTAATCCACATTAGCCGCTGCAAATGTATGCAAAATACATTAAGCCAGAGTGCACACATAACAATATTATAATAACAACAAGAAATCCTGAAGTAATTTGGAAAAATGTACAAACTATGTATGGTTTTTGGAGAAAAATATAAAGCAGTAACAAACAAGTTATAAGCCACTAACATACACTTGTAAATTTCCAATGCTATCACATGTTATATGGTAACTCCCCAATATGATGCTGCCTCACAAATAACAAGTTCAGAAGATGCATATATGTAGCATACGTGGCACAGCCTGTAAGACACGGAGGCTCATATCTCCTTAGAATTTAAGCCGTCAAATGCTGTTACACCCCATGTCTAAGTCACGCACTCTTGCCAAATTACTGTAATAACCCACACATTACTCCAAATGTCATCGAGATCTGCTCAGTCATTTTTCCACTGTTCACCGGACAGACACACGGAGAGACTGATAGACAGAAAAACAACCTGTAAGAATAGGCCACTTATGCTCTAGAGAGAATGAAAATAGTATTATAATAATAATATATATAATATTATAATAACGATAATATTAATAAGCATCAAATTATTATGACTGATGCTATAACCACACAGTGAGAAAACATCATAAACTAACAATGATGTTTTATACTTAGAACAGCAATTTGCAATTTCATCCAGCATGTTACCTCTGCTGATTGGCAGGTAACACTGTGTGATCCAATATGGCATGTGAGTTCCCGTAGCGATGAGGCATGTTTGCGAACTGCTATACTCAATTTAGTATGTTAAATACATTTTCCAAAAAGAAGCTCTACCATGCCAACAAAAACGAAAAAAAAACTGGCACTTCAGTGCCCTCACATTTATTTGTTCCAAAACTTGATATGCTATAACAAAGCATAAATGTTAACCTTAATCATTACCAAATATGCTAATTAGATGAAATTAACAGAGATATACTTGGTAGAGGTTGGGTACTATACAAGAACCTCCACATGTCATTGTCAATAGCATCCATACTATACAGTCAAAATCAACATAATATAATGCTGCAGTGTGGACATCAATTATATGTCACTGAAAGTGCTGCCTGGCTAGAATAAATGTGTTTACACTCTTCCGATTGGACAATTTCAGATTACTCTATATGTTCCACACACAACTCTGTGGTAACCACAGTATAACAACAGACCTGAAGGTTGAATAACTGGCAAAACCGTTGGCCGAAACGGCTCGACAACAAGCCTGATGACAGCGTACTCTATGCCAGCATCACTCTCAGCCCAACACTGGTACAAGCCGGCGTCGTCGGCAACAATCTCATCTATCACAACCGAGTCGCTGTGCATGTGCACTCGTTCTTCAGACCACAATTCATAGCTGTCCTTCGCCCAGCTGATGGTTGGAACTGGGACCCCGTAAAACTCGCAGTCTAACCGTACTGTACTACCAACGACAGACAGTGTGTTTTCTGATACATAGACTGGATGCGGTGGAACTATAAACACATCACATCACAACAAAATTACAACTAAAAACATAAAATAAGGCTTACTAGCAAATGTGTTAAATTATTATACAAACTAAATTTCGTTATCAGTTCCTATTGGGAACTTGACATTGAAGAGACAGCATAAACAGTTTGTCGTCCTTCCCTCACAAGTCAACTGGTAGATCAAGAAGTGACGAGGTCCAGCGGGTAATTTCTCTGATTCAACCTACACATGGTTTGCTTCAGTGCTTGGGTGACGGGCAAAACATCCACCTGCAAGAAAATCTCCTCCATCTAGGGTGGCCAGCACGATGGGCAAAAAGCCTTATCTGGCAACCCGCCATTAATCTGGCTAATAAATTCTCTCTCTCTCTATTCCCAACCCCCCCAGGTGAATGCAAAATGTCATGTAGTGATGAAATTATCAGTTTTTGGCACGCGGACAGACACACACACATACACAAGGCAAAACCTATACATCCTCACTACGCGGGCTGTAACAAATTTTGCACGCGGCTAAGAATTATGGTCCATTCTACATCTGGTATTTAGTTGAGAAACCGGAAATAAACAATCAAATTTTAAGATGTGCAAATTCCAACTGTGGAAGTTTTCAGCCATTGATCACCATATTTTTCAACGTAATGGCACAAAATTCAGTATATAGTAAAAATTTAGCAATGCTGATTTTGTACTTGATGGCCAATGATACCAGAAACAGAAGTGAGATTTTAGAGAAATGCAAATTCCAGTCTCATTATTAATTATGTCTGTTGCTCAAAGATTACGTCCACTGTTCTTTACCAAACTGCATCAAATTTTGCATGCATACAAGAACTGTGGTCCATTCCACATCTGGTGTTTCACAGAAAAACAGAAAGCTGACGTCAGATTTTAGAAATATGTAAATTCCAGTTTCAGTTTCTATTGATGCATTGTCGAACTATATTGTTTGCAATTCTTCACTAATTTGAGTCAAATCCAGCATCAGCTTGAAAATGTGGTCTGCACGACATCTGGTGTTCAGGAAGACGACAGAACGGGATATCCAATTTGGAGATGAGCACTAGACAGACTCGAGTTCGATAGAACACAGTTGTGCTTGTTGAAAGATATATTTTTGATTTCTTGACTCATTGTATACCAGTATTAACATTAATTATGCATGACACTGTTAATTTTTCTTTTATCAGTATCATATCACTCATGTCATATTATCGCCATTTTAATGACTCATTTTTAATTAGTGTATTATTGCTGCTTTTATTATGTAGGCTAACTGTATCGTATTTATCTTACATTGTATAGCTGCAAGTGTGTTTTATTAAACTTACTTACTTATGAGAAGTGCATCAGCCACAAAAGCCAACAGCCAATACTTGCCATAAACAGTAAGTGAAGCGGTAGCGGAAATTGAAGCCTCGTGTAATGTACAGACGTACGTTGCTGTGTCATCAGCAATAATGCTACTCAACTGAAGATTACCAGAACCGATTACTCGCCACCGGCCTTCTGGCAGTGGTACACCATCTACCACAGCCACACAGTCAAACAAATACCCCACTCATTGTCAGCGTCAATTCAACAGCCAAGAACATCATCAAAACAACACAAATGATCTGCCGGACTATAGCACAAACACGTATCAGTTCAATGGCTATTTTCCAATAAACCTGGGACAGCCAGTTGTTGATTCACACCAGCTCTCCAATGCCAGTACCTTAACTACATGAACATCAACTAACACTACATGACTGCAAACTGCACACTATCTGCAATCCAACACAAACTAAAACTAGCCTATTTCGATCTAGTTTCTACTGAGTTCACCAATAAGCACATCCATGAACACTCTACGACTGTGTAAAGTGCTGAAGTCAAAAGGTACCAAAGCGTAATTTTCAGCACTTCTTGTCGCTGAAGCAGCACGCCAATGGCTGCATTTAATTTGCAAGGTATGACTTCCTATTAGTGTTCCACAGTCACCTTAGGACTAAGTGAAACCATTCTCAAGCTAAAAAGCAGTTAAAGTGCACCTGTAAAATTCCAGTGTTTTCACCCACAAACCCCCACCCAATGTTTACAAATGATACAACCACAAAAAATGCTCTTTTATATGGAGGGGATCTGGACCCAATCTAATAATGGTTGCTTGGGCCCACCCCACTTACCACCTAAATGGCATCTCTTAGAGTCAGCTGTTTATAAAGGATTCATAGGTGTCACCAACAGTCAGAGAGACAGAGTATGATAGAGAGACCAAATAAGCCACTATCTACACAGCTGATGCTGCGATGCGGCTATTAATAATGATAAGCAAACCAGCCTTCAACTTTCCAGCCACACGTGACAGTGATGACACACATGATGAAGACAGCTACCTTGACGTGTCCAGATTATGTGCAGGTCGCGTGAAGATGGCACCGAGACTGCACATTCCAGCTGTACAGTCTCTCCTGCCAACTCCGACACATCTGATGGACCAGCCAACAGCTGAATTGGTGGCGAACTAACATCTGACTCTGGTATCAACACAACAATGACACAATAAGCTACTAAGGAACACTGCAGACACTACAGCTAAACACACTTGTCTTAAGAGGCCATAATCAACTCGGACAACTTGTCATCTTACAAAATCTCAATAATTCCACTGTTGAAATAAAGTCTGACATTGCACAAGTATTTTACCTGGTGTAATTATGACTTGAATTTCAGGGCCTAATCTTGTTCCTGCAATATTACTGCCATGACATCTATAAAGTCCTGAGTCACCAGCATGCACTGGATATATCTGTAAAACCCCTGAGTTAAGATGAGTCAAACTACAACACAGAACATCAACAAATAAATAAAATACCTATATCAAAATTCAATCTTAAACATACATCACATTACGACAGTACAACCAGACAAGTATATCTGCTAACGCCGATGGTCCACATGACGCTGCTTGACGCACAATCGACCATATCGCACTGTCCATCGAGTTTAATTACCAGGCAACGAGCGTCGGTTGATAGCAAACTGCTACACACACCGAGAAATCTCGGTTATTATCACATATTTGAACAATAATGCTCAAACTCCACTTGGTCGATTTGTTGTCTATATGTTATACAGCCAACATTGCAACAAATACAGTAACAAATCAAACCGATGGAGCTTAGGCCTAAGCCTTAATGTGGCCTCGAGTGCTGTAGGTGTGATAAGCAGTAGACCGTCGTGGACGACATTGTTGATCGCAGTTCACGGAGTGTCGTGGAGAATTTTTTCTAAGTCCACAGTTGTGCATACAAAAATGGGACACGTGAGCAAAACCACATCCCTTTTAGGGGTGATTTGTTATCCCTTTAGCAAGACTTAATATAGTCTACCTTTATAACAAATTTGAGAGCTCTAGCTTCAGCCATTCCTGAGATATCGATGGGAACCCCAAAATTTAAAACAGGTCACGTAACGTAACCACGCCCCTTTCAGGGAAGCTTTGTTATCCGTAGGCTGGGATTAGCTACGATCAACCTGTACACCAAACACGAAGTCTCTATGTTTACTCACTACAAAGATATGAATGGCGACGAAAACTGCAAAAATTGGGGTGGTTTGGGGGTAAGGGGTCAACCAAGGTCATCGGAAACATCGCCATTTGATAGATCGCATATGACTTCCTATTCGACTGAAACTGTGTGTCTATCTTGTACCATTTTCGAGTTATAGCGTGTTTTTCGTTGAAAATTGCCAATTTTAACCTACCCCACCTGCATTTGTCACCCCCATAGTGGGTGATCCCATTCGAATTTCGCTGTGAACTTTGCTGTCAGAAAACTAGAGACCTGGGGCTATCGTGCGGCATTATTTGCGTGATACTACATTTAGCCATTTTGATACAATACCACAATGTGTCAGACAGACAGACAGACAGACAGACAGACAGAGTCACGACGACGGCATATACCGTGCTTAGCGTAGTGTCACGTGGCAAAAAATTGTAATGTTTCACTTTATAACTGTTACATTTGTCAAAGAAAGTAACTTTATATTAATTTTATATTGTATATACATGACCGTATGATTACAGCTTAGTGAAACTGCTGCCACAAAAAGTAAACAAAACAGTAAACTCCGCTGAAAGCATACATCTACCATGCCAGACTGAAATCAGCTTTGTCACTGCCAGGCAGCAGCAAGTACATGTCTATAAGATAAGTACTGACATTAACGTACTGTACCGGTACAGCTGCTGACGTGCAAACTAGCCCCACTCTGCGTGAAGTCCCAGCAGCTGCAGGGTCGTAGCACTTACTGGTATACTTAATATATATACAGGGTGCGCCAATAAAAAACAATCCCCTAGAAAAGATGCTGTATTTCAGCCTTGATAGTACGGATTTGAGCCAAACTTTCAGACTTTGTATGTGAGTATTCACACAACATATCCTGCAAATTTTATTGAAATAACTGATATAGTTCCTCAGATACAGCAGTTAAAACTTTAAAGTTCACTTTTTCAAGTGAACATGCTGTTTCACATTGAATACGCATGAATAACAAATCAAATTTTTCACAGCTTTTCATCAAGAGTTAAAATGTTTCAATCATGAATGTTAGATGCCTATAGCTCCCTTTTATTTAAACAGACTGTTCTCAATGTCAGTGCCCACCAGTTGCAGCAACACATGATCGAAATCCGTTGCAAAATGATAAAATTTTCTTATCAGTGAACTCGTGAAGCAAATCATTCTGCATTGTCAACAAAATGGTCTTTCATCTCGGCATTACGTTGACCAGCTTTGTCACGTGTCTTTGATAGTGTCCCAGCATAGCATTTCAAACATGATAATCCATTGGCACAGACATATGGTGCATTTTCTGTTATTTTTTGCATCAGAATTGCAGTTTCGTTACTGGTTCACTTAGAAAACTGTACTTTTAAGTTCAAATGGTTGTAAATTTTAAACCATAGCAAATATTGTAATAAAACTTGCTGTGTATGTGGCATGAATCCTCCTCTGTAAAAGCTACAAATTTGGGGAAAAAATCTTTTACAGTAACTGAGATAATGAATTTTTCCTAAGGTATTGTTTTTTTGGTGCACCCTATAGAATGTGTTCCAAATTACTTTCAAAATGTAATCAACTCTTCTGTAGTCTAAAATCTATATATTTCATAAAAATACCAATATTTTTAACGTTATCTATGTGACAACCCAAAGCAAAAAAAAATTAGGTGAACTTGGGCAATAAATTTTCCGCAAAATAACTTAACATTAAAGACTTTATATTGCACATCAACCATTGTTCCTTACACACAAAGACTATAAATGTTGCACTACATCTACAAAGTAACAGTCAATTGTTAACATCTTCCAGTTACAACACAACTAATTACTGTGGTTGCTTATTACAGCTACAAATGATAAGAAAACAACATCTGCAAGGTTATTTTTCTACAATACCGGGTATATGTATAGCAAAAATTATCATTCAAACGACTTAACAAAATTATCAGTCTGAAAAAATGCCATGAATAATAAAATGCTCAACCACAAAACAGCCTTAACCTATTTTTTACAGTCCATAGAACCAAATCTGCAAATATTATGAAGACTGGCCATTTGGCTTACATTTTACATATTCAAAACCAATATAAAAGTACTCCATGTCTGCATTAACTATGACACTGACCGCAAACTACTATCCGTTTGCAAATCGACTCCATCTCTTGACCAGACAGTGTGTGGAATTGGTAGTCCATACACATTACACGAAAGTCGCAACAGTCGACCAGTGACAACAGTTTCTTGATATCTCTGGTCAGACGTCACATTTATATCTGCAACAGTATCAACACACGCAGAAATAATCGTCACAGAATATAACTAGAATGCAGACATGAGATATTTATTCTTGAAGCAGGTGCAACAACAATTGATCAAAGGACAAGGCCTAATGCACTTACAATTGAGAATGAATGTTTCTATAAAAGTCCTACAGAGACAAACCAGCCTTAATAAATAAATGAACTGGATAAATCTAACAAAATTAGCAAGCAATTATACAGCTCACTGAGTTGACGAAAAATATAATAATTTCTTGCATCAGAATATACATAATACACAATATATTAATTTATCTTATGTGATGCCGAATTGCCTTCGGTGCTTTGAAGCTGTTGGTTGGGCAGCAGGAAGGGCATTTGGCCTGTGAAAAACTGAGTGGTGGGGGGTTGGAGCAAGATGCAGACTTACATACAGACCAGCAGATACCACTGCCACTCACTGATTCTTGCTTTGGTAAATCCAGAATTCCAGATTGGTTTTTGGCGTGAGATGTAATATATACATCTTGCGCTTATGCTACGATGTCAGTGTCCGTCTGTGACGAAAGTGCAATGCATTGTGGTCACGGTGCATGCTGTGAAGAGGGGAGGGGTCATCTTGCGTTACCAACATTCTCAACAGTCATTTTCCTGATGAAACTGGGTCAGATAGTTTCCCGCCCCCCTACTGTTTAATTAACCACTGTTTGTGGATAAAAGACATGGGTCATCATGGGCCGACTGCCCTTCCTGGCAGTCACTGAACCAACAGTGTCAAAGCACTGGCTGTAACCAGGGAACATTAAACACTGTCATAATTTCTTGATTCACATTCACTGCTGGA
>Ga0209782_1001713_pt1 | contig 11724 bp, 7 predicted proteins | sample WorMetmaBAHAMAS1_FD_187390 | JGI IMG/M metagenome (GOLD analysis project Ga0209782, IMG submission 187390) | Marine gutless worms symbiont microbial communities from Max Planck institute for Marine Microbiology, Germany - Inanidrilus... | ecosystem: Host-associated > Annelida > Digestive system >... | reverse complement strand
CTATTACTGAATACATGTTTCCTGATATCTAATCTAAATCTTCTCTTGAACAAATTTTTTTTATGTCCTCTTAGCCCATCCCCAGTAATATCAAAAAACAAATCACTGTTAATGTCATAGTTGCTGTTGATAATTTTATATGTTTCAGTTAAATTACTTCTTACTCTTCTATTCTCCAGTTGAGTCAAACCTAAGACCTTCAATCGTTCATCATACTTTAAATTACCAAAAACCCTGCACCAGCTTTGTGGTCCGTCGCTGAACCCCTTCTATCAATTTAATATCTTAAGTTAAGTATGGATTCCATACTTGAATACTATATTCCAAATGTGGTCTGACCAGGCTTTTGTGTAGTGCCATAATCGTTTCTTTAGACCTATCCACAAAATTTTGTTTAATCATTCCAAGTATTTTGTTAGCTTTTTTAACTGCAGAAATACACTGTTTTTCCCGTTTTAGATCTGCGTTTACAATAATTCCTAAATCTCTCTCCTCGTGAACAGCTTGTAGCTGAGTTGTCTCCATAGTATAATGAACTTCAGGGTTTTTGTGGCCCAAATACAACACTTTACATTTGTCTATATTAAACAACATTTGCCACTCTGTTGACCATAACACCAGTTTCTACAAATCTAATCTCAGGCTCTCAATGCTACAGAATTGACTGTACCATAGATTTTAGTATCATCTGCAAATTTTAGAATTTTACTATTAAGAGAATCATGTATATCATTTATATATAATACAAACAAAACAGGCCTTACGACCGAACCTTGTGGTACACTACTTAGTACTTCACTCCAGTCAGACACCTGACCACCAAGTACCACTCTCTGCTTTCTCCCACTCAACCGATTGGCAGTCCATCTTAATACATTACCATTAATCCCATGTGCCTCAAGTTTCAATCAACTAGTCTGTGATGTGGACCATTGTCAAAGGCCTTTTGAAAATCTAAGTATATTACATCCACAGGATACCCGGAATCAAGATAAACTGTGATCTCCTCCATGAATACTAATAAATTTGTTAAACAAGATTTATTCCTAACAAACCCATGTTGAAATTCTCTGACAAGTTTATATTTCTCAATATGATCAATGATGTAATCTCTCATGATAGACTCAAAAAACCAAGTTTACTGTCGAGCTGACAGGTCGATAATTAGATGTACTTGATTTGTTCCCTTTCTTAAAGTTTGCTGTGCCCAGTGTTAGTAGTTAAGTACTTTGTTAAAAACAAAATGCCAAAAAAACTTAACTGTATTGACTAGGTGATATCCAGGAAGAAAGTTCCCAAGCAGAAAGTCTAAGAGTGTGGTTAGCAGCTATCATGAGCTATGTTGTCTCTGATATAGCCGTATTTGTGCTCAAAAGGAGTTTTAAATTTAGAGTTAGAACCAATTCTAGCTTTGACACTGATCGGGGGCCGATCTGGGTGAATCTGGACTGAACCAGATCGGCGGGTGTAGTCCGCCCCAGTCTGACGGTAACCTAACGGTAACCCATGTGAATGGCATCAATTTGTTGTCTGTTCACTCCGTTGTTTATGTATACTAAATTCTCGTCTCGTTGCATATAAGAGTATTTTTTACTTACATTAAGTGAAATTCCATCCAAATGTCGTTCACATTCATCATCAACACTTAGTTAACTGCGTAATTTATCGCATTTTCGGACACAAAACACGGTTATGTCACATACGTGATGCATCAGCTCAGGTGCCAGACCAGACGGCGCTTGGTGCATCACATGCCAGACGGCTAATTGACGCATCTGGCACCAAGCGTTCATTCACACCGTCATGAGTGCATTCATCAAGCATTCGACACTCAGTGTAGACTGTATTACGTTACGTTACATTGGCATGCTTGATATTTAGGCAGACCGCAGACCGGAAACGATATCACTCGGTAAATAAACAAAACAAATAAAACTTCATAAAAGTGTTGTTTATTGAAATGAAACAAAAGAAAAGACAAATAAATGCAAGTAACATTTACTTACCGTTGTGCTATATGTAAGTAATCAATTTGCAGCATATATTTAGCAAAAAATTCGTGAACTAAACGACGTTTTCAGGTGACCGCGTGAGTGCCTTGCTAATCCAACGAGTTCTGGCAGTAAATCGAATCGGGCCCTGGGTCGGCCGAAATTGTGCACATAAAATCGGGTACTGGGTCCGATCCGTTTTTTCGTGGACCGTTCGAACTCTAGTTAAATTCCAACCAACCAACCATGCTATGGCATGCAAACTTAACGTTAAATGGTCACTTGTAGTTAGTCCAGGGTCTGTTGTTCATCGTTAATGTTAACCTATAGATAATACAATTACTTCTTACAATTTGCTCAAAAAACATAGGAATTTTGCCCAATACATATATTTTAAAAAATACGGAAATATTTTGTGAAGTATTTCACCGTCAAAAAAACGTTTTTTACAACACTAGTCATATGGGTCCTTGCTTTGCTTTTTGTCCACTGTTATATGCCATGCTTGCAGTGGTGTTACTTGGCATTTTTGTTGTTGTGTTGTTTGTTAGATACAAAGGAGATGGCACATAACAATGCCGAGGCTCCCAGCGCTAGTGACATTGTGTCATTTTGTTTGGAAGACAGCGACATGTCAGATGTCGACAGTAAATTTGTGACGACAGCACAGACTGTGGACGACATATCGCTGGATGTCAGCAATGGACGTGACAGCAGCAGCTGTGACAGCCTCGCTGATAATGAGGACATTTTCCCGAGGTAAAGCCCCGTCGTTTTGCTTTGTGTAGCAAAAATAGCTCTATGGATACTTTTTGGGAATCTTTCTTGTTTTTGTTCTGTATGGCAATTATGCTTTAGTTGACTTCAGTGGCTTATAACTCGACAGTGGTTCCACCTAGATCTAATATTAGCAGGATTTTATTCATTTGATATTAGGTCTACGTGGAACCGTTGTAGAGTTATAAGTAGGGTTAGGACGATAGTGTGATCATTCGATAGTCCGACAGTCGATACTGTCGGTGAAAACAATTGGCCGATATGACAGCGATAGTGATTGCTTTGGCAGAGACCTATAGGCCTCTCGTATCTCGTATCCCTCCCCCTTTATGTGTGCTGCTACGTCACCTGAAGCTTGTATGGCTATGATCATCCATCCACTACGATGGATGACGGGCTGGATTGGACTGCCTCGGCGTGCACCACGTCTGTCGATGTCTGTCAAAATGACACCGACACTGACTGATCAAAGATGGCTGTCACTGCAATAGCCACATCTCACTCCACCATCTACTTACCGAAGCAGAGTAAGTAAGTAAGTAAATAAGAATATTTATAAGGCGCAATAAAGCAGTCTGTCACAATGCGCCATGGTTAAGCAACCTAGACAGACAAATGCGATTTCAGTTTGTGCCTAAACTCCGAAGCCTGTGTCCTGTCGGAGTTCTTGAGGTTAACAGTTGTTATCGGCAACACATGTCCTAGTGCTGACTGATCATGTCAGTGTTACCTTTCATGGCATTCACTCAGTCATCACAAAAACTATCCGTCGAACAGTCGATGACAGCGATAGTCTCAGATAGTTCTGACTGCTGCCCGATACTATGGTCTGATAGTACTGTCATCCTAACTCTAGCTATAAGCCATTAAAGTCAGCAGAGCACAATCCCATTCACATAATATCACTTTGGAATACTAATAGGAAGTCATGTATTGTGCCAAAAATTGTGTGTGGGTACTTTCTGACTTTGGCCCTTAACAGCTCCACATGATCTGGCTATTACACACATTTAGGTCTCGTAGTTATTTCAGAAGTATAGGCCAGCATAAACGAAACTACACCCCTTCTGTCATAAGGCCGGTGAAATATGAGTCTGGTGAATGTTGTTCCCTGGTTGGAGTCAGGGCGTTGAATTCTCCTTCGGTATTATATTTTGATTGCGTGACGTATTGGCATCCAACTTGCGCCAGTTATTACCCTTGATCAGTACCAGTATTTTATTTTTAAAAATTTACATTGTATTATCAAATTATAGCAGTCAAAAAGTGGGACATTTTTTGGCACACAGGGTATAATGTAGATACCTACACTTATTTTGATTTGTTGTATCTGAACAGTGGCTGGCTAATGCTGTATCTTTGTAGTGATGCATGTTTTTGCTTTGTGGCATGATTCGCATAGTTTTCTTCCATTCCTAGGCCACGTTGCTGTGTGGCATAAGTGGCCTGTTATTACTGGTCGAGTTTTATGTTTATTCTGCTAGTCAGTCTGTCTGTCTGTCAGTCTGTCCATTGATAACTAACATGCATTCTGTAAAAATGGCTGACTAGATCAAGATGCCATTTCGGTGGTGGGTGAGGTGGGCTCAAGGAATGACAAATTAATGGGTGTCTAGATCACACCCAATAGAAGGGGCAATTTTTTTGGGGGGGAAATGGTGTGGCTGCACCATTTTCCCCTAAAAATGTGCAAAATTGCCTGAACCGATTGTGCTGCTGTTCATGATGGTGAGTGGGTTAAGCCCAAGGAATCGTGTATTAGATAGTCATGGTGCCATCTGGCAAATATGATTGAATGACTGTGCGGCAGTTATGAGTGGGTCTGTCACCAGGGGTGGTGATGTGTCCTGTTTCCAAATTACTTTGGCCAATCTTGTTATATTTTGTGTACATAGTTTGTCTGAAAATCCATGTCCTGTCTCTCATTCAGAGAGCACTGACAGCTTCTGGTGAGTGACGAGATGTATGCTAATGATTATGCTTTTAATCACCTGCTTGTCTTTCCAGCTTTCTTTGCATGTTCATTTTGAAAGTGTTAGATCAGGTTGCATCATCCATACTTAATTCAAGTAGTCCTTAAATCTTCATGCATTTCAGTGGAGATTTAAGGACTATGTAATTTGAGAATGGATGGTGAAACCCGACCTTAGACGTGTGAAAAGATGCTTTTACTACTTGAGCCCAGAGTTATCTTTGTGAGAATATATCACACACTCAAGTATGTTCTGTACCTCTGTAACACCTGAACCCGTTGTTAAAAGATACAAGTAGTTGAGTTGAATTTAAAATACCTCATAACTAGAATAATTATGAATATATATATATGTATTTATTATATTTACAGAAACTCATAATTTTCCAAAGTGTAAAGCATCTAAAAATTTATCTGATAGTTTGATTCTAACAACTTTTATCAGCAAACATATGATACAGTACATTTAAATGATTATCACTCTTTATTAATTCTACATACTTACTTACCCAAATACTATGCAGGTTAAAAGTGATTTCCAAATCACTGCGGTAAAATAGGTTGTTTTGCTGCATGGCATGCTTGTACACCATTTATGTGCATGACTGTGGTTTGCCAGTAAGAAGTCCTGTTATGTACCTGATATTGTATTGTAGCCATGCTGGACTATATTTACACAGATAGTGACACTGCTAGCTTAGACTTACTATGACATACTTTACCCCATTCCAGGTTAATTAATGCTACAATGGATTTTATTGTAGTTAGCAATAATTTCAGGTACTGACATTGCATAAAGGGAGCCATGCCCCTTTTGTTAGTACTCGATATCCCATGATGATAGTTTATTGTTAACATCATCGTGTTTTAAGTTTGAAACTTCATTCGTCTCTCTCCTGGCTTTTAGCTAGGTCATGTAGCAAAAGAAGTTTGTAGATGCACCGTGACATTTTTTTGTTTTTGGAGACTATGCTTTTGCTGACTTACAACTCAAAAGTGGTTCCACCTAGACATAAGGTCACTACAAAACACTAATAAGAAGTCATACCTTGTCAGTCAAATGCAACCATCGGTCTGCTGCTGCTATGACTGGAAGTGCCCAAAAGTGTCATTGGCACCATCGAGTACCATAGACGAGGACCACGCAGGTCCAATCATCTGGAACAGTTTGCCAACCGCCCTGCGATCTGCAACTCTCTCCCCCTCGACGTTCTTTCCACATCTGAAAGCCCACTAGTTCGGCTGACTGATAGCACGTCTGCGGACTATATTTATAACATTCTCTACAAATCCACTCATCATCATCATCATCATCATCTTACTTTGGCACTCGGCAACGTGCTATTTCCCTCATGTAGATGTTGTTCTTGTTATTGTTAATGTAGACTGCGTGCTGTGTGTGGCTGAATCTTTTCATTTACTTACAGTAGCAACATCTGAAAAACAGGACAGCTCGTGAATCGTGTTTTTGAATCTTGAATCTTGCTTTCTTCAATATTTATATTTATGACGAGATGAATGCAGTGCATTTGATGATTAGAATGTTAACCAGTGTAGTTTTGTTGTTGCTTTTGAAGGCCGCCTGTGCGCGATCGGTAAGTTGTTAGTTATTGTCAGTTAATTAAGTTGGTGTTGTGAGCTTATTTGTGGTTTATAATTGAGCTGTTTTTGTAAATTAATATATTTTTTTATATATTAAAATATATTATATATATTTTTTACTTTTATTATTAGTCACTGGAGTTAACAGCTGATGCATATGGTGCAAGCTAAAATCACTCAGTGACAATGTTTTATGCTGCCTTGCAAGTGCAATTTGAGCATTTCATTAAAATGCATTTTATGTTGACAGCTTATTAGAGTTTTAGCTTTTAATTGATCGTAAAATTCCTCAAGAATGATTGCAACGAGTTCCTCACTCTGCAATACGTACTGACAACATGTAGTCATTCTTGCATCGACAACTTATTTAAACACTCATTTTCCAGAAATAGTACAGATTCTGCACAAATATGGATGATGAATTATGACCCCAAGGGTGCAATTTTAGCTAAATTGTATTGATTTTACCATTGAGTCTAATTAGTCGTCAAAGTTTCATGTTCCCTAGTTGTCGTATCAGTTGTGCACAAATTGATTTTTTTAGATAGAGAATTTATTTTGACTTTGCTGTCTGGCCACATAGTACTTTTTTACCAGGTATTGTTTAGAAAAATTTTTATGTTGTGTTTAATTTTAAAAATAATTTTTTTGAGAAAATTGTATGATAACATAAGGTCTCGAGGTGAACAGCATGAAACTAGAAGACTTAAGTGGTGAGCAAATTCTGGTTTTGTGTCATTTCAAATTTTTTTCCGGTCTGGATATTCAGTTTTTCCTATCTTGAAATTCAGTGCACCAACTTGAGTTTAGCTGAAGGTGAAGGTAAGCACTGTATAACTGAAGGTAATGTATATGATGGTAATGCACTACCACACTGTATGTTGATCTGTCTGCCCCTTGGAAGAGTATGCAGTGCACAGGTTCGGAATAAGATCAGGAGAAAACTAGAAAAATATGCACTCATATCGATATGTAGACTCATACTCTCACCCACTTCCGAAGTTTCTAACCGTAATCTTAACTTTTATTCTATGGAGTTCTAGGTCAGTGCATGCCAAGGGCCTGCCATGGACTATTTCTCTGCTGGCTTTGGCAGTGATAGCACTAGTCACTTTTCTTTTAGACACACAGACTCTGACAGACAGACAGACTGAATTACTCAGAGACACATCTGAACATACTACCTATGCCATGGCTACCATAGTCCTGCATAATCAATGGTAGTGGGTTGTTGCAACTTGCCCTGTAAGATTACTGTAAATGGTTGTGTGTGTGTGTGACGAGAATTTCAGTGCAGCTTGATTCCCGGGTTTTTGTCGAGTATTTTTGTGGAGTATTATAAGGCCTTAAGGTGTTGGTTTGTTTGGTCCCTTCTAGTAATGCACATACCACTGTATCAGTAAGTGTTGTAGATCTACCAGAACCTGTTCTGTTGCATTTGTGAATCCTTACTAGGATTATTCCTGTTTATTCAATAAACAACTACAATACACTACATCCCAAATACTTGATGAGTTTGGGATGAAATGCTTTTCTTTTTTTGTTTTTTGTTTTTACATTTTTTATTGAGCATTTAGTTGCTGCTTATGGTACATGTGGTCTGCTATCTCCAGTTTATTGCTTCTAAGTTGCTCTTTATTTTGCTACAGTTTTGTTCACTAAGCATAAAATAATTTATCAGCTGAAGTTTTTTGTTTTGCATGTGGTGATGTCCTTTTTATTTTACATATTTTAACAGTTATATCATGTCTTACGTTTCGTGAATTATTTCTCGTGTCTGCTTATTATTAACACAAACTTGCAGTAAGCAAATAATATTCAGTATTCTGTAGTTCAAGAACATCCCAGTGATGACCATTTTTGATACTGAGTTGGAGAGTTTGTCGATGCTGTTGACCAAGACCATGAGTGGTGGGACACAGGGTGGGACAAAAACCATGCCCTTTTATACTGTAAGACAACAATCTTTGCCACTCTTGCTCATATCTTTGCAGATGTTTGAAGGTGTCCAAAATTCTGTCACTCTGGGAGTTAGCAGTAAACTCATGATAGTTGTTATTACAGATCTGCCATACGTGAAATGTTTTACAGCGACTACCTGGTGGCTGAACAGTCTGGTGTTTGTGTCACCTTGTATGTATACTGTGCCCATGGAGTTTTATGTTTGATCACTGAAACGAGCAGTAACTGAGCATGATAGCGCTGTAAGTGAGTGTTGTTTTATGTAAAGCTTGAAAAGTCTGACGTAGGTCAGTGAAAAGACGGGGGAATAATGGAAAATTGTAAACACATTGGTCTTGGAAAATTGTCATGGTTGCCTTTCAGTACTTGGGACATTTAGTACCTGGACTGTATTGGTTTTGCTAGTTGTATTGTGAACTGCCTTGAATGTGACCATGAACATTTCTTTTAAAAGTAGCAAAGAGTGGATTCACACTGCAAAATTGGCGTTTGTATATAGTCTCAGTGACTTGCAACATGATGTTAGGTGCTATTTGCTTTCATTTGTTGCTCTTAGATGCTACTAGAAAGTCCAGGAATTTGTTCCGTGTAGAAAACGGCCACCCTGATTACACTTCTAATGCATTTAATGCAGTGAATAGCTGATACCTGGCCAACATTTGGATGTTATGATTTTATCAAAACCGTATGGCAGGCTAGCAGTGCAGTCACTGCAGTACACAAGTACAGTAACTCTGCACTGGCTTTGAACAGACTGAGATTATTATACTAATGATAACTGCTGTGAATTTAGGTTTTTTGTCATTAAGAAGTAAATTTCTAAGGTATAGCCAAGCAATGGACTACAATAATTCTGGCGAATTGTAGTAGTGCTTGCGATCAGAGTTACTGATGGTGTGGAAAAACTAGATGTCATGAAATTTAAAGATAGGTTAGGGAAGATCTGTGGATTTGATAAAAGTCGGGGAAACTTAACAGAAACAATCGGATCCTAAAAATTTTATTAGTTATACTTTAGTACTTGGACCAGACTAATGTTCTAAGTCAAATAAAGTGGCCATCTTAGGGTCTTAAAACGTGTAATACGATCTAAGTGTGCATTGCTGGCTGCACATAGTAGTTCTGTATAGTATATAGCTTACCTGTGTTACTCATGAAGGTGAGTGGAAGATAGAAATTGGCATCGTACTGAAAATTTAGCTAGAAAAATGTGCAACTGTTTTGACGTGCGGACCCAGGCTGTGCCTGCCATAGTTTACACCAGATAACCCTGCAACCTTGGTCTTTCTCTTTTTGACTTCAGGTCAATGCATGTTGATCGCCTGCCATGGACTATATCTCTATCGACTTTGGTATTGATAGCTCAGCTGTATATCTATAAGATGCAGACTGACATAAACTGATAGACACAGCTGATTGCCTTACCCATGGTATGGCTATTACTAATTACCGGTAGAATTTTCTTATAAAATTTAAAGCTAACACTGTCCAGATAGTGTTGAAAAGGCCCTAGCAGGACTGTGTGTTGTTTTGGCATCCAGGTCCATGTCAGGCCATCACATTGCCCAGCTGGGACACCAGCGCTCACTGTCCAGAGGCCACAGCAAAGACTTTACTGTCGCCACGCCGGAAGAATTTGTTAAACGATTCGGCGGCGATCGGGTCATAAACAAGGTACAGTGGTGTGTGTAGTGTGATTGAAACTCTTCATTGTCCGGTGTTTGGTGTTTTGTCTACATTGCTAGGGCTTTGTTCACAGTGTGTTTATGAGTGGCCGATGTCACAGCAATTGAATGTGTGTCTGTCCTCGGACAGAAAATTAAAAGCATGTAGGCCACATCGGCTGCTGCCGACTAGTGGCTCAGTTTGAGCACTGGTCAAGGTCGGAAGTGTGCTGCCCGCTGGTGAGTGAGTTTGAGTATCTCGCCTGCTGTGGGACAGACATCAGACCAATGCCTGTGGTTCACCGCTGTGGATTTGGCCGATGTAACATGTCTCGGCTGTCACAGGCGAACTGCACAGTGCTCCGAGGCATAGCTAACATGTTGTAAACAGACTTGGGTGCTCAGTTTGGTAAACTTGTGACGGTTGAACTAAGTTGACGCACTTCATTGGTCAACATGCCATGGCAAAATAAACAGAAAATGAGTAAATTGTGACAAGTTTTTAGAAGAAAGTACCTTTATTTTCTGGAGCGAACTGAATTATCTTGCAGCATTGTGTAGAATAGCAAAGTATAGTTCTGTATCGAAAATGCGCCTGATTTATTATCATCCATTTCAACAGAACACCAGACAGACAGACACCGGGCCATAGCATATACTGTGATATTTGTGTGCTCTGCACGCAAGTTGCCCACTGATAACAAGATTGATTGATTAAAGGTTTTATGTTGCATTCAGAATAGGTCTTTTTGCAGACACTGGGTGACTTCACTTTTTGGATTTGTCTTGCGCTGAGACCAAACTTCAGACTAAGACCAAACTTAATCCTAATCTAAAAAGTGAAGTCATGCACTGTATCTACCCAATTTTAGTACTGAGAAAGATACATCATGCCGAGCCTACACAGCAGGTGGTTACATACTCACATTCCAATGAATTTTTATTTATATGAAATTTATGAATATTATTTCCGTTTCACTGTTTGCTACAGGTTTTGTTAATTTAACGAAATGATTCACTGGAGTGAGTTGTGTTTTGTACCAGGTGTTGATTGCAAACAATGGCATTGCGGCAGTAAAATGTATCCGGTCTGTTCGTCGATGGTCGTATGAGATGTTTAAGAACGAATGCGCCGTCAGATTTGTCGTAATGGTAACGCCGGAAGACCTGAAAGCCAATGCTGGTCATTATAATCTTATTATTTTATCATTATTATTATTGTAACTTATTTTGTGGAAATTATGTAGGTAGTTAGTACCAGTGTTTTATCTACAGTCTCCATGTACACTGGTTGCCAGTGCTTCCACAAATGCTGTACTAGATTGCATTCGTTGTTTTTCACTGTGTTTGAGTCACCGGTCCGGCATACTTTTGGCACAATAGGTCCAGAGTAGACCATTTTCTTTCTCGTATTTCAGAAGCTGTTATGTGAAAAGCCAGTCAAGCTGCTTCATGATGAACGACAGCTTGGTTATTAGACTAATGTCAATCAATGTCAGTCATGAATTATAGCGCATTATCACAAAGCCTTTTAATCATCTTATCATAGAAGATGACCTGGAATTTCCTGTATATATATGCCATGTGTCGACATTGGGAGATCTTTATGACTGTAAAGTAAGTAAAGTAAAGTAACCGGATATAGCAGTTCGCAACAAGCCTCACCGCTACGGGAACTCACGTGCCATATGGGATCACACAGTGTTACCTGCCACCCGGCAGAGGTGACATTCCCGCCTTTACCCCAGCCAATTAA
>Ga0209782_1001712_pt1 | contig 11726 bp, 8 predicted proteins | sample WorMetmaBAHAMAS1_FD_187390 | JGI IMG/M metagenome (GOLD analysis project Ga0209782, IMG submission 187390) | Marine gutless worms symbiont microbial communities from Max Planck institute for Marine Microbiology, Germany - Inanidrilus... | ecosystem: Host-associated > Annelida > Digestive system >... | reverse complement strand
AACTTCTGATAAACGGCTCGGTCTTCAATCATCATGTTCGTTTACTAAAAGTTCTCGTCATACACTAGGGATTGCAATCACGAACCACTATCCTAACCCTGGGATTCCAGAATGAATAGCTTAATCCCGGGATTAAAATTTAAGGAAACGACTAGAGAATTGATCTTGGTCTATTTTCCAATCCCAAAATCAAGAGATGTAGTCTTTGAGATTTGGGTCTTGCTCTGGAGACTCCCCGAGGAATGGCAGTCCTGGTCCGGAGGAGCAGTCTTGGTCACTGTCTTGAGGTCTTGATCTTGGTTCATAGTCTCGACATTTTCATAAAACCTTTATAAAATAACGATAATACAATCATTAAAAGTAAATTTATAACGTTAAAACGTTAACTTTTACTTGTATTTCAATGATTTATTGTGAGGCAAATGCTTGCATGCAACATTTTCAGTTTGTCATAGCATTTATTGCAGTGCTGCTCTGGCAGCTAAGCAATCCTGGCTTTAGTGTCACAATAAATGAATACATGACAGTCATTGTTATTCCTGTATTATTTAAACTTACACTTGCAAACTGTGCACACACAACTGTGTCTTTGGCATATACAATGATAAAAGACTAAACGTGAAACAAAGGCAAATTACGTCCAAAACTAAATGTGACAATTATACTGAAATTTAAACATCACCTTTCATTCGCAGTACAACTGCATAGCAGTTTGTGTACTCAACGAGAAAACTATCTTATACTTTACACATTTGACTGTCAGTTAGTGTTATTAATTTAATGATTTCAATTCATTGCCACGCTGTGTTTAGCTTGACAAATCCTTATAACTGTCTTCGACAAAATAATCAGACACCGTGTGAAAGTCTTGGTCCTGAAAATAAGTCGTTTACATCACTGCCGAAATACCATGATTTTCATGACCAAATCCCAGAATTTTCGGGATTAAAATTCATGGTAAAAATACCGTTATTTGGCCGTTTTGGTAACTGAAACCAATCATTTATCAACACAGCATAGTTGCATTTCACTCGAAAGGTATAGGTATGACTTCCTATTCGTGTTCTACATTGACCTTAAGTATAGGTGGAATGATAGTCGAGTTGTACGCATACTCTTAATGCATCATATAAAACATTATTTCATGCACTAAACCTGAAATATGTAATGTATGGCAACACTTGTCAGAGAAGGACTGAGACACATCAACATGTGACATGCATAAAAATTATCTGTGAGTTCGGCAGCGCAATTTCTGTGATATACGAACAGACAGACAGATAAACAAACAGACATATTCATCACAATACTTCGCCCCCCTTTCTTGGATAAAGTAAAAATTTCTGCTACTATCGTTACTGTTTAGTGTTTAGGCCAAAAATATGGCTTTAGAACAACTACACAGCTTGAAATAAGAAACCACACTTATGTAGAAAGCTGAAATTATAAGTAAACACAAGGCAAAGAACATACAGCATTATCTCTGCCAATCAGATGATTTATAGCATTTACAAGGTAATACCAATAAACATGATTATCTACTATTTTTATCCTCTACAGATAAAAGAACTAATTAGAAGCTAATAGGCCTGACAAATATGGCTATAATTACATATATTAAAAGCATGGCCTATAACAAAAAATATGACAAGATAAAATAGCGCAATAAAATACACTGCACAAAAATTCTTAAACCTGCATATGACAATATGAGAAAAAGCATGATTAACAAATACAAACAAGTGGTCAAATAACTTTGACAACAGGCCACATCGCAGGGGTGGTGCCTTCCGAACGACATCTCTACCTCGGTCACTTTACTTGATGTACTGTAACGTTTACTTAGAAATGGCACATCTTTGTACCCAACCAACTAGGGCTGCAAGAAAATCACGGAATCATGATCACCGTGAATACTATGATTTTAACAGTGTGTTGTGATTTTTGGACAGTGCCGTGATTTTGTGTCATGGCTGTGATCATTAGCAGAATATGTACAAAATCAGCATTGTGAACTTGCAATTTGTGCACAAAATGTTGCAGCATTCTTTTTTCACTGGATCTTGGCCAATTTATTATTTGACATAGCTTTCATCTGATTTTTTGCCATTTGACAAACTTTTCTTATTTTCATGGCATGTTGATCGTATATATCATTATAACATATGGAGCGGCTCTAGCGGCATGGCATGACTCAATTATGTACTCATTTTACTGCTTTGCATTGATGGTGAAGCCAAACAGTGACTATGAAGGTAATAAATAACTAGGAGTACTGAACACAGTGATTTACCATGATTTTCGCAATTTTTCCAAACATCTACTGTGATTTTTCCGACTTTTTGCCATAATTTTCTTGCAGACCTACAATGGACCCACCACCCCAAACAACATCGAAATATGCTGAGCCATTTTTCTACAGTTCACTGGAAGTTTACAAAATGGTCTGCACCAATTAGCCGCTCATGATCTAGCGAGACAACGTGGCCTAAAAACAAGTTTCCATGCATGGCCGTTGCTTGGTCATCAAAATGTGCCAGATGTTCATATGCCGTGATTTATATACATAAAAGACGATGGCATAGACACGACAGCACTTGCACGTTCAAGTTGGCATCATCACTAACATGCTCCTGGCATAAAAACGAACCTTTGCAATCTATTAAAAAATACAGTGGCAACAATTATAATGCGTCACCAATCACCATCAACAGCTCGCTCTGTTATTATCTCAGTGATTAAGACACTGAGGTCCGGTTTTTCCACAGCAAATTGATCTCCCGTTAATTTAATCCGGCATTAAATCCGGCAGATACGGACGATATAATTGACGAACTGCCGGTGGAAAAACGACATCTGAGTAAATTGATCATTATCTGCCGGATTCAATTCCGGATTAAATTAACGGGAGATTAATTTGCTGTGGAAAAACCGGACCTGAACGCTCAAGCAGATCGCACGCCAGGAGGAATGTTGTTGAGTTGGTAATACCGACACACCTGGTCGGGAATTTCAGCAAGAACCTGCTTCGCTAGCACAGCTGGACTGGCCTGCACAGCAAACAATTACAACACGATTGACATCTGCATCATATTCAGTTTCACCAGTAATAGAATCCAGTTAGTTTTCATTCAGCAAAATTCAACTGACTGCCTGTTATTATTTAATAATTATATAACAGACATTCGGGCATATGACAACATTTTCTAGCCAGCCATCATATTGCCATGACATACCAAAAATTCCATGTAAAGAATAACAGCACATCCTAATTCTACTTTCAGTTTCTATTTAACTGGCATAGTATTCTACAGATACTCCTGGTTAGACCGGGACCAGAAAAAAAATAAACCTTTACGATCTATGATGCAGAATATAGTGGCAACATTATAACGTGCATTCACCAACAACTCACTCCGTTATTATTTCAATAATTAAACCACTTAACACTCAGCAGCTGAACAAACATCTCGTGAGACAAATACAACAACAGCAACAACAAAAATAACAATAACCTCAAAGTTGCGGAACGGCACAAACTGTACAATGTCTCGCTGGGCGACGTGTCCGTCCTGGTCACGTAGCAAGCCGGAGTCACAGTCCAACGCGTCCATTGCGGAGAAGTCGGCTGAGCCGACGCCGACAATGATGATGGAGTAAGGTAGCGTGGACGCATAGACGATCGCTCGCTTTGTGTCCGCCATGTCTGAGATGGCGCCATCCGTTATTATCAGCAGCACAAAGTAGTTCTGCCGTTCAAACAAACGACACGTTACACATCTCTATCACATCTTCAATCTAATGGCTATTTTCAGGTAAATATGGGTTCCTTGGCTTCTTCTCCATTTGTTCTTGAAGACAACTGTTGGGAACTAAAGGCCCAGGTTGTTACGGCAGAGATGTATATCCCGTCGTCATTTCTGCATCCATAAATCGACTCCTGAAGGAAGTGGCGTTGCTCCCTTTACTCCAACTCTCTTGCACCTGTATTACCAGTACTGAGGGAGCCATACCACCTGTACAGATCTCAATTATAAGCACATCCCAGTACGTAACTCTACCTCCATGTGGCCGTTATTGCACGTCAGTGAAACAACTACTAGAATAGCTTGTATTGTAAGAGGCCCAGGTTTTTATGGGCTGCATGTCTTTCGTACCAACAATGTTATAATTACTAAAACAAAAACAAAGCAGAGATCTGAACCAACGGCCTGGCCACATCAATCGTTACTTCATACAAGACTGGATTACTCACAGACGGAGTGCTGCTTCCTATACGCTGCCTCTCTGCCACCAGTAACAGTCCAGCAGAGATCTTCAATACAAGCAAATCCAGTATGTAACCAGCTACCCAGCTCATCTCTGCCTGGCCAGCCTTCTATGTCGAACAGAATGACTACCAGAAAGTTAGAAACTCTTGCCAGGTGGAGAGGTATATTGCACATGGCTATGCAATGACCATGCAATGCACGTTGGTGGAAGTCACTGAACGAGTGGTCAGCAATAATAGAGCAACACAGAACTCAACCTTTTTAGCAGGTTCGTTCTTAGCTGCAGCGGCAAACTGCGCAACATGGTAGATGATCGGTGCAAAGTTCGTCGGACCATAGAGTGTAACTTGACTTAGGCACATCTGATAGGCACCCAGAATGCCCTGAACTCCTACAGTATTACACACAACTTGCACGAGTCTGCTAGTAATGAAGGCACTGAATAACTTATGTTTAAGTTATCCGATCATCGGCAACTGTCTGATAGCTTATAAATAACAAATTTCTAATAAGCTATCAAAAGCTTAACACACAATATTTTATACGGGCAGCATCCATAGCAGTAAAGGTAAAGCAACAGACTGGTGTCTGTCCGTCTGTGTGTCCCATCTTTTTCTAACATTAACGTGGTTATGATTAAATAGGGACAATACAGTTATCATTTTCTTTGTAAGTGAATTATTAACTATTGAGCTGCACAAACCTATCTAGCACTGGACATCTGGCCCAAAGAAACGAGCACATAACTGGATGATTTTCTAACAAATAGTGCCCAGAGATTCTTTCAGCACTCTGTGACACTCTTGGCTCGGTAATGGAAAGTGCAACTGTGCCACTAATCTCCCAAAGCTTCTGTTTCTTAACACAACCCAGGCTTGCATTCAAAGAAATGTTTACGACACCTGCACAGAACGGATTGGACGCATTGAAGTTTAGCGCAAAACAGTGTGACACTTCCATCATCGGAGGAATCTTGGCACCGTAGCCGAGAGCCGGATACATCTGATCACTGCATTCACACAAGAAATACATATGCATGTGTTAGTAGTAACTGAAAAAATACTGGTACAGATTCTCTTGACGGTGATGAGTGTGGTAATAAAAACTTATATAACATTTTATTCCAGGTATAATTGCTGTCAGTTTTGTTAAACCTCACTCCCTGTATATTGATTCTCCGACGTTCACCAAAGAACAAGTATTTGGGCTTTGTTTTAAGTCATGTTCTTTACTGGAGAAAACTCTGGGAGATAATTTGAGCATATTTTTACAACCCAGATGCTCTGCCCATTGCCAACAGCTTAACCAACAGCCCCAAAGTTGTAAACACTGCCCTCCAGCCAGGTAAAAGCATCCATTGGCTTCTTTCTTTCTTCATCTCCTGAGTGACTCTTAACGAAAGGATGTGGGCTATTTCCGATAGTCAGCTCTCCTACACAACACAATAGTTTAATGGCAAGACAGTTAATGTGTATTAGCCACGGTTAACAATGGAAAAATTTCGTTGAGGCAGATTTTTACCACCCACATGCATTCTTGCAGATGACAACACTAGCAAATTCAGATTAAGGAGAAGATGCTAAAATTCTCCTCTCCTCAGCGGTGCTACCGATGCCATCTCCGTGCCAGTTAGTACCTCAAGGACTAATAACAGTTAATAAGTTGTACTTACAAAATCACGTGAAAACAACAAATGCTTGTAATGCAACATGAGGGAGAGCGACCTATCGTAGTCCTGCAGGACGGAGCCGACGGACAATATTGCCCTCATGTACGAGTTAGGCTGCTGCGGATTCATGAAATGAAGAGACGAGTGCTGGTGAGGATCTCCGTTTGACGCCGTGAAATCAATCCCGACCTGTTGCGTGCAAAGTATTCACAGAACTACATCAGCTCTACAAAACAATGATTGTATTTGTAAGTCAACTGTGCATCATGATCAGGTGAATATTAGACCAAGTTAAGACAAATAAGTATATCTTTTTTCAGATTTCAATGGTACAGGCATTAATCTAACATCTGGAATAATGTCCATATCACAAAAAACTTAAAATAACACAGGAGTGAAATATTCTAGCTGCATGTCAAGTCTGCATAAAAATGACACTATAAGTGTCATGCACTGTGAGAAATCAGAAAAATCAGTTGCCACCAACTCACGACATTTGAAAGTCTACAAACTAAAACACAAGACGTGTGTAATTAAAAAAAATAAACTTTGCTGCAAATCAACAATAATAAAAACGATTAAATTAAGTTGTTCATTGTGAATAATTATACACATGGATGCTAATTTGTAGGTACTTTAGTACCATGCCGCACATCAATTCTAAGTCAAAAATGCCCGCAAAACATACAGTAAAGTTGATCTGCAGTCCTCCAAAGATGAAGTCCAGAAACGAGTAACATTTGGTCACCTGTTGCAAACGAAAAACACACAGATAAAATGCCGCACTCCAGTGCTATCAGCTAATTTAAAACTAGCTTGAAGTTGTCCAATCATAGATAATGGTCATACAGGTTTATAGCCAATGTGGCATTCACATTATATGGAGGTCAATGGCGGATAAAAGGTTGGCTGGTCTAGGTGGATAGCTACAAACCAAGGTGATCTGCCTGCCTGACGATGGTACCCATCCCAGTACTAACCGTCCGCTGGCATAGAGTGACTATGTTAATGTGCCCAATGCTGGTAACACCAACTAACCAGTACCGTTTAACACCGTTTCCTTTGACAAATTCTGCAGGAAAGTCGTTCCACGTGAGCAGCTTCAGTGACGGCACGCAGACCACCAAATTCATAACAGCCAAAAATAACAAAACAACACAAAATGTATGATCACACTTAGTACAAGTTAACACATTCTAGTTAGAAAAAAAAAACAAAAACATTATAAAAATTTTATGTACTATCGTATTGCACATAATGTAAAACTTACCGTGCATGACTCCAAATGAACAGTCCCAGAATTCTGATATGATTTCTTGCCAGATTTTTTCGGATTAATGCACGGCCATTCCATCTAATGTAGCAAAGATAAAACAAAATGGTTTGTCATTTTTGACCAGCACACAATCAAAAGTGCAAGATCGGTTAAACAAAAAAGTATCAGCAGCAGTACACTGCAGAAAAAAAAGACTACTAGATATGAAGACTAAGCAATGAGGATGATACAATGCAGGGAATGGAGGAAATTAATGAGAGATATTGTATGGCAACGACAAAAATGCAGAGTAAGTCAGTGCATGCATTTTTTCCAGTACTGGCTCAGCTGGGCCATCCTCGGTGAAAATGGCAGTGACAATAAGACAGAAAATGTAAACGCACCGGCTTTGCAGCTGCTTGCATCATCTCCGACACTGTCGTTGTAAAGCCGCCAATCAAATCATGATCTCCATCAGAGTCGTAATCAAAACAGTCAACCTGCGTCAGTTCCACACATTTAGTGTAGCTTGAAACTAAATGAAAACACATTCGATATTTGTACAAAAAGCATACTACCAAAATAATTCAGCATTTAATTACAGATACTCTGAAGGAGTCGATAAAGTGGCATAAATCGATTAATAACAACAACAGTGGAAATGTTAAATTATTTAAAATAAGAACTGTCATAAACGAACCTTAATTGTAACATTTGGATTTCCACCGCATAGTCAACTCATTTTAACATCAAAAGGACGCCATTTTGGATTCAGATCATTCTTAACAACCTGCAAAAATGTTTGAAATGTACAACAAATTTGTTCCTGCAATCAATCACACTATAAATTACACATTTATAAAAGCATGCTGATCTCAAGCAGCACAGTTGTGCCAGCTCTGTGTAAATGAAAACAGATGATTACTGATTCATACAGTACCAGAGCTATGGCTTATGTTCACACATAAAAATAAACACAGGGTGGGGCAAAACAAGGTAATTGCTTAGTTGTGATATCTAGTAGTGTTATTTCATGTGCCATCCTGTATCTTACAGCAAATGATGCTAATAAATGTAGAAGTGAGTAAAATTAAATAAACAAAAAAAGAAGTAGGTACAAGCCTCAGTTCGATGGACAGCAACAAATTTGCCATCTGGCATCTGTCGACTAAATTCCAAATATGGGTCAGATTTCCCCATAAAATCCTGCAAAATAACAAAAATTAATTCAACACATACTGTGTAGCTAGCCAATGCTATGAACAGAAACAGCTGCAACCTTCTGGCTAAGAAAGCAGACTCTCAGTCAGCAAAAAAGTCTGAATCCCAAGTAGTGGAATAAGCTGGATTTATCCTATCCAATAACGTATCCTTGCAAAAAGTCCCACTGCTTCAGAAGACAGCCTCATCTTACAGCTAGGCATGTGCAAGCCGTCACAGTGTAGGACATTAAGTGGCATCGTTTTCAAAGGAAACTGTCAAGAAGTGAATCAGTGAGTAACTTGGAAAGATAACTGTGTAATTATAATTAAACACAATAATAATAAAAAACACCTCATATCATTTGTTAAAAAACACAGCACTGTTCTATGAAAACATACCTGCTGTATATATTAAACTGCAACTTCCCAATGTTTCCCTGTAAATGGCACAAAATGCATAGACCTAACATGAAACATAAAATCACTATAAGGCAACATCAGTACAACTAACACAAACTCGCAAAACTCAAAAATTTTTTAGCAACAGACCTTGTTCTCGAGACGTTTGGCACAAAACGACAGGCGCAGAACGTCATTGATATTGCCGATCTCTTGTGTTCGCAGCTGCAGCAACCACACAAAATGCAATCAATCAATCAATCTATCACTCACACAATACTAAACAAAATCCAAATTACTTTAGGACTTATTGGATCCAGTGACTCAGAGAAAATACTATCATAAATATTCGTATATGCATGTCCTCAGACATAAAATATGTGATGTTAAGAGAAAAAGTCTCACTGTGCAATGCATCAGAATGCACTGTTAAATTAATGAAACTCCCAACTGATAGAAAATTTAATGAACCAAAATGCTATTGTGCAGACTAAAGAACAGCTTATGCGCAAACTCCAAAGTTAAGCCAGATTTATACACCATCTATTGTTCATTTACTGTCAGGCCTGAAATGGTTTGGTAGACAATTCTTAGCGCAAGTATGTCACAATGTTAAAACTATGAAACACATACGGTGATTGTTCCATGTCCAGCTTTTGAGGTTCCCTTCAACATCAGCTGCCGAGTGAACGGAGTTCCAGACACAACCTGCATTGCCAACATCCGCTCTCTCCACTTCACAATATATTTATCCATGAGTTCAAATCGAGTAGGCCTATTAGTCACTGAAAAACATGTAAATGGAGCAACGTAATTTCAGTTGATGGGCAGTGGCAGTGGTGTCATGTGGACAGAATGACATGGTAGTAGCAGTTAACATGGAACACTACCACTCGTACGCACGAGAAATTAAAACCAAAGCACAAATTATTTGCCAACATTGAGACTGTTCAATGATAGCGGGTGATGTCAACTTCTGATAAAGCTTAGACCAAAGTCTTAGCTGAATGAGTTAAGTACACTGTCCAGTTCAGACTTTAGGCTAAGACTAGGATAAGATACAAGACATAACACAATTCTAAATCAAATTCCAACCAATCACGTTAACTGACTGATAGACTGATGTGGCATACTGTTCTTTTGGTTCGTTATGGTTATTAATTACACTGACATAAACAATGTCATCACTGACCTTATTTATTTGGTAAAACCACAGATAAAATGCAAAATACTAATCAACAGCAACAGCATGCTTGTAAACAAAACTAAAATATTCGACTTTTTGTTAGGACTAAATTTGATCTGCATTTGGTCTAAAACAATGGCTAAACCCTAGTGCTTAAGACTGAAAGATATACATTTATTATAAAGAATTCTTCAGTTAAGTCTGCTTAGCCCAGTTAAGCTCAGGTCTAGTCCAAATGTTGACTTAACTCCAGTCTTGGCCTTTAGGCATAAACCAAAGTTTGGTCTTAAGTCTGGTCTTATAACACAAACTCGTACAACTCAAATTTTTAGCAATAAACCTACTAAACAAACAAATATATTATATTTGGCCTGAGGTCCAATTCGGTCTTAACTTTTGACTTAGACCCAAGTTTGGTCTAAGCCTTTAGACTTAGCAGAAGCTAACCTCACCCAGTGACTATCTACCTACAGTGCCAGTATGGACATATTAACCACTCAGCTGTAGAGACAGATGTTAACCACCAACATGTCGCTATCTTCAGTACATATGAGACTAAATGCAGTGGCAGATGCACTGTGGAGATGGTACAATTAAATGGCCAAATTAAACAAGTGCCAAGTTACAAGTATGATCAAACCTTTACCATCAGTTGCGCAGAACAAGACTAAGCATTCCGGCATACCTCTCCCAGTGTGCACTCAATCTGTCCGAGAAAGTCATCGTCCGAGACCTGCGGTGTCGTATTGTCCATGTCATAGACGGCGAAGCGCAGTCGTTGAACCTCTTCAAAGTAATAGTCCAGCTCAAATGCACGAGAGAACTGTGGACTCAGTGAGTTCTTGATGTTCTCAGTTCGTCCAATCTACAACCAGCAGGTGTCAGGTGTAACTGCGGACGTCTGTCGACTGTGTCATTCAATGGTGTTCACAAAGACATCACAGGCAGCGCAGTTGTGCAGCCCTCTGTTAACAGCCACTGGCTTAGTCAATGGGAACCCTTCATTTTCGACCCACAAAGAATTGACGCCCCTTAACCGATCACTAAAAAATTTATCACAGGTGATTACGTCCATGACTTCTACAGCTGTGCAAAAATTGGTGGAAATCCATCTGTGGGAGGTCTGGGCAAATAGGTGAAATATAACCAAAATTTTTTCTAGTTGCGTGAGTCCGCGTCATTTGAGCCATCAAGAGTCAAATGTGATGAGTGGTCTGACCTGTATGTGATTTGCTTAAAAAGTAAGGGATATAAGTAAAAAATTTTTTTTGGCTTTTTGCTGCAGCCCAATTAGGAGATCAAATTGCCCCAAAACCTCAAATTTGGGGACGTGAATAGGCATTCTGCAGCCAAATACACCAAACATTGAAACGTACATTTATACTATCAAAACTACTGCATTGATCATAACCAAATGTTGCAGAGTGATAGAGACCCTAAGTACTCTCTGTGGGTGGTCTAAATATGGCCTAAACAAATCCAACATGGCGGACGGCCGCCATCTTGAAAAATCGAAAAATCTTAATATCTTCGCAACCAATTGACCGATTTTGACAAAATTTGGCATGCAGATGCGTCTCGACCCTCTGGAACCCACTAGCCAATAAAATTTTGTGACTTCAAAAATGCAATATGCCGGCGGCGGCCATCTTGAAAATTCGAAAAATTTCAATTTCTCCGCAAAGGTAAGACCGATTTTGACAACATTTGGCCCAGTGATGTGTCTGGGCATAGAAGACACTGT
>Ga0209782_1001711_pt1 | contig 11726 bp, 9 predicted proteins | sample WorMetmaBAHAMAS1_FD_187390 | JGI IMG/M metagenome (GOLD analysis project Ga0209782, IMG submission 187390) | Marine gutless worms symbiont microbial communities from Max Planck institute for Marine Microbiology, Germany - Inanidrilus... | ecosystem: Host-associated > Annelida > Digestive system >... | reverse complement strand
TGACTTGGGACATAATCTGCATATTCTCCAAATTTCATAAAAATGCTTCCTTATTTCTTTAGTTTTAGTGCTAACAAATAAATGCAAGTGAAAGCTTTATCGCCAGCAAACCGTAGTGGCCAATAAAGACGAAGTTGGCTAGGTCATACCTTTCTGACGGCGACGCTACTGGGGTGAAAGCCCTTGCAGTCGACTCGTACAGTGAAGCTGTCGGACTCATCCTCATCGATGACGACCGTGCTGACTTGTCTCATGAGCTCGTCGATCGACAGCTGCACCACCTCGCCGTCCGTCGAAGACTTGGCCACTGCTGCCGCAGGACCTGGAGCGAACGACCGACTGACGAAGTGGAACACGCCATAGTCGTTGAACACGCGATTCATGCACCGCCTGAACATATAATGGGAATGTTATTTCTGCCAGGTAGCACGTGTGTGATCCCATATGTCACATGAATTTCCACAGCTGTGAGGCATATTGCGAACTGCTATATCCGATAACTTTACTTTACTTTACTGTGTTTGTATGCCCCTATTTAAGTAAAGTTTACTCTCATATACAAGCACACGCATGCAATGATAAGCGGCCATCTTCAGCCAACCACATCATCAGTGAGACTTAATTCTCAACAAAACTGCTCAAAGTAATTTTGGAACAGGCCGCATTGTCCTACCCCCGTCCTTACTGCCACCTCATGGATTTGAGTTTACAGTTCATCCTACATTTTTCTAATTAATTGTGCAGGCTGACTTTTTATTTTTGATTGCATATGCAAATAGTTAAAAATTAATTAATTAATTATTAATTAATTTATTCAAATTACAACTTTTGTAATCCACAATACAAGCTGTTTGTAGGCTTAATGATGCTCTCAATGGGTGCGATTGGTCACATAAAGATACACGTACGTTGTGTGAAATTGCACAGCATGCAACTTTATGTAAATATTTTAACTGCATTTTCCGAACAGTATATGGTTGTGTTTACTGTCATAAAAGGTGAACAAATTTTTTAAGATAAAGCTCTTTGTACATATTGACGCACTGGGTCTTAATATTCCACTGCAAAGTATTGCTCTGACGTGCTCTCTCTCCATCCCTTCCTTCTTTTCCCTCATTCCCTTTAGCCACGTGCAGTTTTTGGTTCAGCCACACATACCGCGTGGACCAGCGACACATTACTGTGCGATCAATATGTTTTTGGTATGAATAGCCCATGCTGCCGCTGCTGCAATTTGAGCTACCACCCACTGCCACAAATAACATGACCTCCTATCGACCCAATGAAAAAGCCCAAACTCTGTCGTCCAGCATTTGGCAAACAAACAGTATTTAGTTAGTCATCACATAAGAGGTAGGCTACTACTGGTGGAAGCGATTTCAATCAACACTGACCTTGGTTTCACGACTTCGCCAGCGAGTGTCGACGCGTCGAGTTCGACGGCCAGTTGATCAACGTCGTGTTTCTTGCCGGCGGCGACACCACGTCTCTTACTCTTCTTGCTGCCGTCGTTGACGCTGTCGCTGACAGACGGCTGACACTCGTCATCGGTGGTCTTGCTCATCATGTACACGTCGTTCTGTCGACGCTCGTCGAACGTCCACGCCACAACGTCGTCGATGTTTGCCTCCAACACTTCCGGACTGATGTCGCGCTGCTCGCCAACCTTCACCTCGTGACACTGTCGCCAGCACACGTACACCACTCGAGGTCGCACCAACCACCTTACTAATGCATTAGCTGTCCATGAATGTCAGCTGGCTGTTACTTGCTTAAGGTTTCCAATTCACTTCTGCTTTTTCAGGCACAGTGTTATAACTGACTCTGCAATGACATTTATTTTTTTCTGTCTGTCCACTCCATTTTCTCATCACTTAACCGTGAACTTTGCCTTATAACTTTGAAAAATTTGACCTACAAGTGGTCAATGGAAATTACTACAATATGCCAGATATCTACGGTAAATTTAACAGAACTGCTTCAGCTTATGGAGGATGAGTCACGAGACAAGGAGTCACAACAAAATTTTAAATTGTAAGTAATTGTAAGTAGGTAAAGTAAAAAATTTACAAAATGCCATAATAATATAGCCAAAGTGGAGTTGAACGAGAGGCGCTGGTTTAGCCGATAAGTGATGCTATGGATTGTTAAAAGCAGACTGAAACCATGGCGAAAAATGACCTCAGCTTTTACTCAATGTCACTTTAAATCTTGAACAAAACTGTTAATTCAAATTAATTAACAACCTCACTGCATATTTTTACAGTTTAGAATGCTTACAAGTTACAACAAATAACAGTAATCAAAGACTTGCCTTATCCGTAGAAGAAACAACGACAGCACCGAATGCTTTTTTATTTGAGTCACTGAAATCACACATTAGTTTACAAACAAGGCACATAATGGTTACAAAGCAATAAAATGCAAACAAATGAAATCATTTAAATCATGTTGCATAACACACTGTTCCTACGCAGTAAGAGGTAAAAGCACTGTGAACAAATGGGTAAGGTGTCTTTATAATTCATGGCTGTATCAAAACTAAGTAAGAAAATACCGATATTCAAATAAACAAATATAGACGATACAATGTAGATTATGAAATATGTAAAAATACATTGCCAATATACTTCAACACTGTGTAGATAATGCATGCCATTGAGTCTAATATTCAAATACGTTGTTACAAAATGACATAAATATTGAATATTGCTCAGGTGAACTTATCTGTTTTATCATAAACAATTGTTGCCGACAGTCTTAGCACGAGAAAAAACACAGAAAGAGCAGCAAAAAAATCACCTGGCATAGTAGAAAACACCCAAATTGTTGAACTGACGCATAAAAGCAGACGGGCAGTAGACTGCTGCACCGCTACAGAAGCCTTCTTCTATCCGCTTTCCCTGATGTGACACCTGCATTCACACGGACACACAGTCGGTCAACTGCAGTGTGAGATACGTGCAGAGTGCAGACTGTCAGTGTACAGGACACGTGGTGCATTGGTGACTGCTAAGAATCAGCTGGACGCAACAGAAAAAAATGTGCAGTCATTTTGATATGCAGTCATCCTAACCATAACCCTAACCTCCAACCGTTTGACCTCAGGGTCAATGCATGCTGAGGACCTAACACAGACTATACCTCTACTGACCTTGGTGCTGTTGGAACAGGCTGCCGACAGATCTAAAACAGCTTCACTCGACAGACTTATTTAATTGTCAGTTAAAACATCTGTTTGAGTCTGTATATCGACACTAAGTAATTTACTCTGTGATGCACCCTTGGTCTTCTAGTAGGGGGCGCAATACAAATGCCTCGGTTACTGTTACTGTTACTGACAGCTCAGGCTATTTTTCTTCTGACACAGACAGGCCCTAGCACGTCTCAGCTATCGCCAGCGTTGATAAAGCATGAAAAGCAGAGACAGTTACTGTGCAGTATAAAATAGCCAGATAAGCTACTATTGACACATAACAAGAAACGCAAGCTCACACCTATATGAAATAACAGCTGTAGCAACTTATACCTGTACGATGTTGTGTGGCATACGACCATGCTGCCACACCCACCAGACTCTGTCTCCTGGATTTACTGACAAAATCTTTGGCTCAAATCCACCATCAGTCACATGCACCGTGTAGTTCTATGCACGTTCACAGATGCACAAACATTACAAAGATCTGTCAAGAACGTCTTCCAAGTTAACAATGTCATAAGCAAATTTCTCCCAAACTGGACAGCAGCATTACAGCTGTTCATTGCATTAATATCAATTTACATAAAACAGAATAGAAATGGACAAAATCATGCATGTCATATACAAAGAAAGTAAAAACTACTAGCATAAAACTGAAATAATGACTTTAAAATTAGCATCACACAGAGCCGTTAAAATTGTCACGTTAGCTAAAACGTTACATAGATTGTAAAATTCATTTGTTTTTTTTGTTTATTTGTGCTCACAGTCAATCCAAAGTTGGATGAGGTAATGGCTTAAGACAGCAAAAATTAATAAGTTATAAATTATAAACATGATACATGTACACAATCACATTAAAATCTGCCATTTGACAGCTCTAAATTTATAATCAGACCGCCCATATTGTTGGATCAAAATCAAATTTGACATGAGGAGTAATCTATGGAGGGGTAGTTAGGTCACGTTTCATCATTTCAAAATCAGAAGATGTGGCAGTCAAATTTTGCACTCTCACACTGCTTTGACCACTGGCTTATACAACAGGCTGTGCAAGCCATGATACAAAGCACATCAACTTCAAATTCTAAATTATGCAATATGTAAGGAGTTTTTCCGATAAAAATGGCCCAAAATAATTCCATTTTTAATTGCTAACAACGACGAAGAAGAAGCTACCCTGGTGCCATGGTTGGAAAGCAAGGCACACTTGGCAGTGTCATGGTCACTCTGTTCATAGTGGAAAACGCCGACTTCTGTTGGCTGCACTAACTCCAGTCCAGCGACCACTTTCATCTTCTCAAAGTCAGCATCACTGTAGCCACCTAAAATACGTTAACAAATACACACACAAACAGCCATATACATTTTATGCTAGCTACTGCTACCACTATAAACAACCAATATTCTTATTATCTGCAAGACACCATATACTAGAGTGGTATGTGCTATGCCCTGAGTCTGTCTGCCACAAGTCAGGTATCTATCAAAATGGTTCAATTTTAACATAAAAGCTCGGCTTATCCTACATTAAGTTAGAAATTAATTTGGGTATTTTCAATGTATGGGCACTTTCCTTTGGAACTTTATCCTAAACTCTGAACTTACAAAAAAAATTATGCCATGGAATGTCAACCGTCACAAGTATTCTCAACTACGTTCGACTGATGTGACAAGTTTACCACACTGAGCATCCATCTTTGTGTACAACACCATGGATGTGACACACTACGTCACGTGGATTCATCAGCGGCACCCGAGACTTGTCTTCTTCAGATTGGGTTCAGTCCCCAGAGCACAAACTGTTGGGATAATCAAAGCGGGTTTTATACACCTTTGGTCACAAAATCAATTAACTGGAGGGATGCATAAATAACAAATAACGAAGTAAGTAACAGTAACCGTACCCTGAGGAGTTACTGTGCTCAATAAACCATTCACAAAAACGTATACTTGTGAGAATCAAAGAATCTAGTACACGATGAGGCTGAGATGTGACGTACCAACTGGAGGTTTGTCATTTTCCTGAGCCTCGCGAGATCCTGCGATGCACCGGTCAACCTCAACTATTCTGAAGTTCTCAGTAAACTCACTAGCGGTCCATGTCAACCACACACGCTCACCGATGTTGGAATGAATTACCTCTGCAATATAACACCGGCAGAACATGAGATAAACAGCTGCACCAGCAGTACACAAAAAAACAACTGTATAGTGCAATGGAGTTACTCAGTAGCCTTGCACGACCATCATCATTAACCAGCGATATTGTTTGCTATAGAGAATAGTTGTTGAGGGAAATTTAACTGTATTTACTACTATGGCACTATGATGGCCATAACACATTATAACTTGTGTTAGCCATATCTGTATATAGTAATATTTGCTGTTAAATATTAAAAGTTACTCACTGTTGAATGAGAAACACACAGCAACTATGCTAAAAAAATTAATGGTGTATGTCAAAAACTGAAGACAGATGAAGTTATGTACGACTATACTACAACTATAAACATCTGTAATTCTAATTTCTAAGTAACAATCTACAACTATAAAACTGTGTGACATGACAGCACTACAAACAACAAAACAATTATGAAGCAAATCTGACATAATGTGTCATTGTAGGAAAAGTGTATCCCTTGTATCCCTTTGAATGCACAAATAATGTATCATATGTATCACATTTTGTGCTGCAGATGTCAATGTCAAACACAACCTATGCAGTATCAACCATTACATTTTAAGTTTAAGCCAATAATCATGTTTAGCAAAAAAAATGTTAATACATTAATAAATACTCTACCAGAGCTGAAGCCATCTTGAGAAAGTTCAATAAACTGTTCTGCAACTTTTGGCTTGACGATGACAGTTCCAACGTATGGCGCTGCTTCACTGTAGCCTTGATCAGAATAGTAGAAAACACCGGGATCAAAGAACTCATGTGACACCAAGCCGCTCTTACTGCAATCACAGTAGCAGGTACCATAACAGTATTCTGACAAATGTTCAACTGCATCAACACAGCCAAACTTCAAACTGAAATCTACACGTAACATCACATCATAAAACATAGATACCTCGGTTCGTTCCATTTGAAACCGTCTTTCTTTGGCTGAAATATACCAACATAAAACTTTCAGAACATGTACAATTATGTTTACTATTTCTCTTTAACTGTATTTTTATTGTATCATTTTAACTGAACAAAGTTCAATCATCCATTCATCAGTTCCATACTTTAACAAAACGAGCCACAATAGCACTTCGCGCGATTGTGGCTCTGTCTATCGCGCTTTGCGTGATTGTGGCTCGTGACACAGACAGAAAATCAAACTGTGTGAACTTTATAATATCATAAAAATCCACAATCAGTGTAGAGAAAAATGGTACAAAAATATGTGTAACAATGCTATTATCATGTAATTCCAAACAATGAATGACAATGATATGCAAGCAATTTTCACCTTGAAACAATCGATTTCAACTTGCTCAATTGGAGGATGTTCCGTTTCATAAACGCAGTGATTTTTAAAGCACTAAAACATAGCAAGCACTGCAATAACAGCATGTTCATTTAGTTTTCAGCATCAAGTTTACCTTCCACTATAACTGTAATCGATATACTTACATAACTATAACAATTTATCAAGGTCCAGGACTTTACTGCAAAACCAAGACTCCTCAAGCATTGCTAGTTAATGATTCACTGGGCATATATAAACATTACACGGCGTAAGTAACAAAGATGGAACTAGAAAAACTGTCTTCAATTGAGTATCAAGGTCAGCATTATCGCATTACAACGCCCACGTGCATCGAACTGTGTCCTTGCTGCTGGCCTCGGCCGCACCACGCCGCATGCCTGAGTGGAAACAAACAAACTGACAGACAGACGCTACCAACTGCTTTAGCTACTCGACTAAAGCAGTCAGTAAAATAAGACAATGAATACATGGCACCTGAAAAAATTGCACACTACACGTCATACGTGGCATCACAAGACATTATGATGTTGATATAGTAAATTTCTTATGATAGCTACCTTGTCCTTGGTCCACTCCCACCATACACGATCTCCTTCCTCTATAACAATTATCTGTGGCTGAAAAGAGCTGTCACGAACTTCTACTTTGTATTCTCTGTTACACAACACAAACAGCAAATTCTATACTGTATTACACACAGTCAACTAAATATATATACTGCTGTATACCTATGAATAATCTGTTGGACCATTTGAAAAAAAAATTCCACATTGAATCACTTCCAAATACTTTGCCCCAGTATGGGTGCAAAGTACTCAAGTCAATCAAGTCAAGTCAAGTAGCCTATAATAAATAAAGGTGATATGCGCATCTTTAGCAAAAAAAACAATAAAAAATACAATAAAGACATGAATTATTAATTATTACTGTACAACTAAACATACTGGAACACACACTGATTAATGAATATATTTCTGTAGAAAATGGTATTTAATTGTAAAATTATGTCCTCTTGATCTAAGGGAATAACAAGCGTAAACCAAACGAGAGCTGGCTAGGAGGGGATTGAGACAATGATGTCTGAATTAAACTTGCTTAAAAAGTTTACTATCCGCCCTGTCAATCAGATGACTAATTGAGAAATCGGACTGGGAAAGACCACGATGCTTTACCTTTCTAAAAAAGCATCTAATCTTGATTGGTCAGTCTGAGACAAGGGGCCTGCAATTGCCTGTCTCCACACTTATCTCAGAAACCCCTTGTCCAAACTTCACAAATTCTCTGTGCATGTTGCCTGTGGCCACAGCTCGATCGTTCTCGAGCAACAAAGCAATATGATATGTAGGGCCTATGTCCTCACACAATGGCCAGGCAGAGGCAAGCGAATAGGGCATATGTTCAAACTGACCAACGAGGGAGCACTGGGGTCAAAACCTAATATCTACGATTGTCTTTTTATATCGTAACTTTCTCCAGATGCTGTAATGCTGTGGGATTTTTGTGGCAGTGTTATTATGCTATTTATATGACGACGAAACTAGTTGACAATAATGCAAATGACGAGGGAAACCTGGTGCTATAATTTTTGGGTTTCTTCACCTTTTCATTCTCCAGCAGTGAGCAAGCACAAAAGAGACAAAGGGACTGACAGATAATCTTAGTGCAATTTGAAACAAGTCCTGCTAAAGGTAAGACCTTATAAAGGTAGGACCCTATAAACAATACGTAAGTGCAGACCTTTGTCGTTCTCTGACGTAAACCATGCATGACACCATCTTATTCCTCTCGGAGGAAATGGACTGAAAGTAGAACATGCCGGGCTTACTACACACCATAACACACGTCAGCCGACTTAGCATAGGATTGCGAAATTTCACCATCCAGGATCAGAAAATATCTGAAGAAATCTGCACTCATTCTGTTCTATTAAATGTACAAAACATATCAAAATAAATTAAAATTCCAATAAAATGTGTTAAAAATCAACGGCATATTTCTTGTAAGCATTTTTTAACAATAATTAACAACATTTGTTGGATAAATAAATTAATTAACTAATTTACGTGGCACATATAACACATTATTATATTATACACTATGAATGCAGCACAAACCAGCAAATAAATAATATCATGTTATTATATTGTTATTACTGTCAAAAATAGTCCATATGTTTAGACCAAATAACGATATTTGCAAGACAAAAGGCTTGATGTTTCAGCAAGATTAAAAATGCTGTTATGCTTGTAAGCAATAATCAGTAGCTACAAACAAGTTTCAAGTGTAGCATACGTACAGAAACTCCTTTCTGAATTTTCCAGCTTTCATTGGCAGCATTCTGCCGAACACACACACAGTATGCAACAGACATGCATCGTTATTAAAACAGATGCATTTGCACATTTGTGGCACAAACTAAATCTGTTTTACTCAAGTTTTAGATCAGCAAATAAATAAACTGCTTGATACTTAAGCAAAAATATGACAGAACTTACAGTAAATTCTAGAAACTACGGAAGAGCATGGACTTTCAGACTGTGCTGCAAGATGCAACTTGGCCACACCTCCTACATACGCCTATTTTACAGCTGGTACAAGGACATGGCACCGACTGACAAATAGCAACTCTACTTTAAGTGTCACTGTGCCATACTCCACTGGATTGAAGATGACGTGTTGTGTTTGTCTCCTTTTCACAGGTTTTAGGCCTAAGCCACTAGATTTCACATCAATGAAGTCTGAATGCATGCTCAGTGCAACGTCAGTCCTACGACTACTTTCCGAGCCACGGAGCATCACTACTGCCCAGTGCCAACCGACCGGTACCAAATTATACTACTTTATGACAGGGGTATATACAACGGTGTGAACAACTTGCCCCGGTGTAGTTAGGCTCAAACTGCACTGGTTCAATTTGTTGTGGATTTGTTGTAGAACAAATCAAACCAGTAAAGTTTGAGTCTCATGCAGCAGCACGTAGCTAACTCGACCGGGAGTCGAGCCGCGACCTCTTGGTCGCAAGTCCGACGCCCAACCCATTGCGCCACTATGCCAACCTCGATAGCCATACAATCAAAGCATTTTCTCGCAATACATAGATGGATAAAAAATGCCAACCCCTGTGGGTGTGGCCAACCGGTGCAATTATTTGTTATATTACAAACTACCTCGCCTCCCTACCTGCCTGTCACCCATGATTATACTGTTAAAACTACAAACCAAAGCAGTCATATCGACATGCATACCCGTGCGCCAGCAGCGCGTATGATAACTGTGTGACCTTGAAATTTGATCTCTGATCTTTTGACTTCTGGGTCAGTGCATGCAGAGTCACTGCTATGTACTGTATGTCTACCAAGTTTGGTGTCGACAGGTCAATCCTTTTTCCTTTTGAGCACGGACACACAGACAAACACGTACACAGATTCATTGTGCAGACTATTTATAGCTAAAATGTGTGACGAGATTACTGCGATGGAACAGCTGTGTTGTCAGTAATGTATAGTGGTATCTAGTGTAATGCTGTAACTGTTCATTGTGTTTACTGTATCTTTTCTGCTTTTTCTTTTTGTTGCTTTTTTGTTGAGTCGCTGCTACCATAATGTGGTGAATAAAGATGATTATATAATTATATTTAAACAATAAAGTTATTCAACTGTTTTATAGACGAACAATACGAGAGAAACCCACAGCTGCTGTGGATCTATTAAAGTCTTATATGATCTATCGACCAGTGACATCACCGATGAAATTCTAAAGATAACTTCAGCTGCAGGAAACTGGAATCCCTTGCGCGGCCATTGTTTTCATTTGTTGCCGTAGTCCGGCAGTCATTTGCTGTCTCGTAAGCCCATAATTCTTCAACGATTAGTAGGTAACATCTCGGAAGGTTCCATATACTCAGTGTTATTCTAGTCCCCTCAGTCTCAGGGGAAAGTAAGTCAGTTGGGGGAGGGGTATCGGTAGGTAACGTTAGCACCACCAAATTTTTGCATTTAAGGTGGTCTCGGGAAGGTCCCTGAAGTAAACTATATATGGACTTTATGGACTCGCACTGTCTGTCTGTAATGTTAATTGGGACTGGAAAATATGGTATACAAGTTGTGCAAAAAGTGATAAAATCCCAAGTGAGGTCACTCGGAAAGCTTTAGGAGACTATGCACTCGTTAATCGTTTGACCTCCACAAATGAGAATTGAAACAATTTTGATTTTAGAAAAGGAATAATCACAAAATTCCATCAAAAAACGGCAACCGTTAATGGCACATGCCCTGGGTGTCCTGTTGTGAAGTGCTAATAATAATATACAGTGTATGTGAACATGCCATGCCATGTACTTCCAGCAAATAAACTGATTTGCTTGAAAATGACTTCAAATACGTACACAACACTGAATATTCTGCATTAAACAAAGTTCAGATCTTGCTGTCGTTTGTCAACAATTTTTTCGCGCCTTGGTATTTGCACTCGGCGAGACCTTTGCTCATACCAGTCATACACAATATCTTCAGTAGGTTCTTTGTTGGCTTCTCGGGACTTTCTTGTGCTACCATGAGTAGTGCGTACAAATGTTCAATATCATCTATCTAACTGTCGGATTTCAGTTGTGGACAAGCAAGCAAGACTGCTAAGACACTACAAGGCTTACAAGTTACAAGCTTCGATACGACACATTCAAGCCGGAGATGCCTCTGACCAATGGCGTGATCAATGAAACGCTGCAACAGTTTGCCTCACTCAGTTATATTTTACAATGTAGTGTAGCAACACACTTGACGTATGGTTGAATCTTTAGTGATGGTATTATTGCATTTTTTCTCTTGATTTTGACAGTGAAACAATTTCGAAAATCGGTTAATATTCGATAAAGTTAAGGCGTACAAAAATTGTGCCAATTTTTTGGGAGCCACCCTGTCTCTAGAGACGTATAGATTAGTTACTACAATAGTGCCACATGACATGCCGAACTTTACCTTCCAAAACTTAGATCTAATCAATATTTTTCTCTGCTTCATAGGCCTACTCTATACCTGTTTCCC
>Ga0209782_1001710_pt1 | contig 11728 bp, 9 predicted proteins | sample WorMetmaBAHAMAS1_FD_187390 | JGI IMG/M metagenome (GOLD analysis project Ga0209782, IMG submission 187390) | Marine gutless worms symbiont microbial communities from Max Planck institute for Marine Microbiology, Germany - Inanidrilus... | ecosystem: Host-associated > Annelida > Digestive system >... | reverse complement strand
GAAAGTACCTGTGGATTCGCTGTTGCACGATCTTTTGCTGACACAAGTGGCTATATTCAATCTTTTTACACTTAAAGTTAGACTTCACAACAAACTCGTCAAGGCGAGTCTGCATGGTGGCAGGACCACGCACAGCTCTCAACCCGCTACAACCCACAACGGGTTCTTCAGCCTCACTGTTATCACATGTAGGCTCCGTAGTCTTACAGCAATATGCATGATCAACTTCAAATACAACTTCTTCAGCTGCGTCTAGCGGGATCCACAACAAATCATCTGCATCATCCGCCTCCGCCATGTTCACTCATCACTTAACAACGAATATTCATTATCTGCAATGATTCGGAAAATTTAGTAGAATGAATACTTAACCGCCGAAAATGCCAAAATATGCGGAAAAAAATATGCGATATACGCACTTTGCTAAAATATGCGGAAAATGCAGCTAAGTGCCAAATATGCGCATTCCGTATATTCGCATTTTTCTGACATGCCTAAATGGTGAATGTCTGGCAGTAATCCTTGTTTGAGTACATGATCACAGTAGTAGGCACTGTTTATTTTAGCTCCTGGTCGAGGTCAGTTTTACCAAGTTTTGAAACAGCAACAGAAATAGTAAAGCTTTGAGAAGTTAATATCCCTTCAGCAGATGCTCAGCAGTTGTGTTGTGAACTAGGCAAAGAATATTTAAGTGCACTGACATGCAAGTTTTTTTACCGTACTTAATACTTGCACATAGCGTACGTGATGGTCAACAAACAGCGTGTTTGTCATGTTAGCCAACCTGTCACCAAGATGTAGTTAATGTTGTGGTTTGTGAAACTGCAGACGGGCACGGCTAGCAAGTCATGCTGCTTTCAGCTATGTTAAAGTTAACACTTATGTGCATCTTGGGCATTTGATGCGTTACTGCATATCTGTCAACTGTGTGGACATAGGTGGCTTGGGCTGTTGATGTCGGAGTAAAGCAGTCAGAGTTTAAAGACTTGTGGGATGCGGAACTTGGTGCGACGTACATTCCGTGGAGTAAAGTTCCAGACAACCTGGAGCAGCTTGCCGAAGGCGCATTCATAGACGACGAGTCATTGCCTGAAAGCGTGCGAAGTAATTGAGCCACTTACAGATACACACACATGTGCATACCAGCATACATGTACATATGAGACAACGTTGAAACTGCTATGTTCATGCGTAACTGATCTTGCATCAGTGTAAATTAGCTGACAGCTCACTGTATTGCATTTTACTTCTGAACAGTGAGTTTCATCTTACATGTCTTTTGAACTTTTTCACGTGCAATTGTATTTAAACATGTTTCACATCTACAAAGTAAAGTAACCGGATGTAGCAGTTCGCAATAAGCCTCACCGCTACGGGAACTCACGTGCCATATGGGATCACACAGTATTACTTGCCACCCGGCATAGGTGACATTCCCGCCTTTACCCCAACCAATTAATGCTGGTACTCGATTTAGTGACCCCAGAGGGATGCAAGGCTGAGTTGACCTAGTTAACTTGGTTACATGTCAAGGTGTTACACCCACCCGAAGATGGTCACCCATCCCAGTCGGGCTCAATGTTGAGCAACTTGGTCATGTGACGAACAATGCTACCACAGCGCTAAACTGCAAACGCTGATGGAGATTGATACTACAGCAGTTTTAAAGGAACCAGTTGCCATTTGTAGCTGGTAGTACATTAATGCATGACAGCTTTCTTGCATTGCGAGATGGTATGTATAGAGCAGGATTTAAACTACAATGTAGACAATGTAATGCTTTAATGACACGCGTCTGAGTTGTGTTGCAGTAGAATGGTTGACAGCGGTGTATGGTCGGTGTACAGAGGCAATGGCTGAAGCAAGTCGGAGGCAGATAGAGAGTGAAGCAGCAGCAGCCAAGTCTGTTGACGTCTTGCCGTTGGCCACTGATGCTGGTACAGAGTCACAGCCAGCGCCCACCGTCGCCGCCACTGCCACTGCTGCTGCTGCTGCTGCTGCTGCTGCTGCTGCTGAGAGTGATGCTGACGGTGCTGCTGGGAGTGGTGAGAATGTAGTGCCTGCAGCACCAATGCCAGTCCCTATGATACCTCCTGGCCCTATGATGCCTCCACACATGATGCCAGGTATCTAGATGGAGACTTAATATCAAAATTAAGTTGAGAATACAAAAGAACAGCCAGAAGTACGATATTATCAAGTGTGCAAAGACAGAAGTGATTGTAAAAGTCCGAGCTTTGCAGATGAATCTCCAGCTCAGTGCTCTTCACCATGCCCATTATGTTGCACACAAAGCTGGATGCTCAGTGTGATAAACTTGAGACCGTTGTTGTTGATGACCTGCGATGGTGCAAAAGTGTACAGTTTGGGTAAACTTACAGTGGGAAGTACCTTTATTTTTTTAAAATACCCAAATATTCTTCCAATATATGTAGGATAAACTGAGGTATCTTATGTGTCCAAAACAGCTTGATCTGTTCAACCATTTTGATAGAACACCAACTCATGACAGTCAAGACACACAGATACGGGGCTATAGCATATACTACACTAGCACTGTGTCCTGTTGGTAAAAATTACTAAGTGTTCTGTTCATCATCATCATTATGTGGCTTGTCCAATGGATGTTGGCTGTTCCCACGAGCGCCTGCTGTGCATGCGGATTTTGTGCTCGGTGATAGGCACTTGCCAGACCAATACTGAGTGCAGCAATATCGGATTCAACTGTCTGGAGCCAAGTTGACGCAGTTGGCCTGATCTGCGGTTCCAGTCTGTTGGCAAAGGGGCCACACTGGACTGTTGTCCATGGATGGATCAACATGTGCGATATGGCCGAAGAACTTGAGATGAATGGCATGGATGATGTGTAGGAATGCTGGCTGGTCAACCGAGATAGATCTGCAGACCTATTCATTTGAAATGTGGTCTCCCCTCCCTGAGAAGTTGGTAGTATGCGGCAGAGACACTACTGGACAAATGTGTCGATGTTCCTCGATAGTTATCGACTGGTAGATCATGTTTCTGCTCCATAGAGAATAACAGGAATGATGAAGACTCGGTATAGTCGTAGCCTTGTAGAGAGAGAGAAAGATGGAAGAGTGTCATTTACTGCGATCAAGGGAAGCCGTACGTTTGTGTGCTATTGCAGTGCTTTTTCTGATGTCGTGTTCAGTAGACCCAGTGTTATGAATGTCAGCACCAAGATAAGTAAGTTTTCAGAAGTAACCAACGGTTGTAGTATGGCCATTGTACAGGTCAACCTGTGTTAGCTAGTACTGGGTCATATGACATGACCACACCTACTTCAGGGAAGGTTTGTCATCCATAGGCTGGGACTTGTTATATCAGTCCACATACTAAATTGAAGTCTTTGCATTTAGCAGCTACAAAGATATGAAAGGCAGTGAAAAATATAGAAATTTGGGGTGTTATGGGTCACTCAAGGTCATCAGCAATATTGCCATTCAATAGAGAACATATAACCTGTTAAACTTCAGGAGAAACTACTCATCTATCATGTACCATTTTTTGAGTTATAGTAAGTTACTTGTTAAGAGTCACCGATTTTAATCTACCCCATCTTTATTTGTTGCCCCTGTTAGGAGTGACCCCGTTCGAATTTCACTGAGATTTTGGCACCAAAGAACCAGACTCCCTGCACTGTTGTGTGGCATTGTTTGCATTATCCTAAATTTAACCATTTTGATACAACACTGGCGTGTGACAGCCAGATACATACATACAGAGACACAACGACAGTATATACCGCGCTAGCATAGCGCCGGGGTATAAAAATTTGAGAATTTAAGTCATGGAAAGTCAGTGAATTGGAACGATATGCAGTGTCAGGTCAGTCACAGAAATTTATTCAGCAAATATAATGGACATGTGATTGCTTGTATGAAAGCAAGATTGTAACAAAGTCTGACGTGACATGTGAAATACTTTACTACATGATAATGAATTGGCGTCACTGGATGTTAGGAGTAGGTGGCTACTGTTTTCTTAGAATTTTCTCATTAATGGTCATGGTAGTGGTATTTCATTGTTGTCAGTCATGGAAAAGTCAGGGAATTTAACTTTTACAAGTGAATGGGAACCATGTGACAGAGAGAATGACTGTACTCTAGACGTTACTTGAGAGACGTCAAGATGGGGAGCGGCGTGCATGTGAGGTGTTGTGATGTGTCAGGAATGATGGGGATGATGCCAATGATGAGGCCACCTGGCATAGTGCCTGCTGGCATGATGCCGCCTCCAGCGGGTGTTGCAATGCCACCGTTTCGTCCTCCGTCATCACAGGTCGCTCTAGCACTGCTCTTCCTAAATGCTTATATTGTTCATGCTGTTTATTTGATCATAATTGACACTGACAGTTGGCTGGCAGTGAAGCATTGGCACGGTTGACTGAGTAAATTCACGGTGACAAGATTGCTTTTCTGCCTACATTCACTTTTCTCCCTTCCCATTAAATGACATCTTTGCGATGGTGATTGTCTGGCAGGCAATAGGGAAGTATCAGACTGTTCTGTGTCGTAATGTACTACAGTTGTGCACAGTGATAACACACACATAACTAGTTGTTACAGTTGACCATTGGTTCACGTTTAGCATTGTGTATTCTTATTAATTTTAAGTTTATAGTATGCATACAAGTGTTTGTAGTAGTCATATTTTTGTTGTAACTGCTATAGTGTAACAATGCCACACCTGCTACCGTGGTCTTTTTGAGAAAAGATTTTTCCAAACAAAGTAGTTTTATTCTCCCTTATGGATCTTATCCATTTCAGTATGTCATGTCTCCTTTATTTATCCAGTCTGGCCGTTCATTATCGATGTAAATTTCCATACATATTCAGTGCATTGTGTCAATCATCACATCTTTGCCTTGTATCAGCAACTGAGTGCATACTCAGACACTGGTGTTTGTGTTAAGGTTGAAATGAGCGTACAGACAGCTGCTTATGTGTCTGTGGTATTGCTGTGACGAGGTGTCTGCTGGTTGATCATTTGTTTGTTTGCTATGCAGGATGATCAGAATTCTGCTGCGGTCCCATCATCATCAGTCAACTGGCCGGCAGGACCTCCACTGCCTGGTGCCTATCCTTGGCCTTCTCCAGCACCCATGTCGGTCGTGCCACCCATGGGTGTTCGGCCGCCCATGATGTTTGGTCCACCACCTGCTGGCTTTCCCCCAGGCAGGTTCATGCCACCGCCCAGGTTGCCACTGAGTGGTGGACAGGATGGAGTCGATGAGGAGAGCCAGGAGATGGGAGCTGATGGCGAGCTCGGCAGACCCGAGGGAACTGCAGAAGAACATATGCACCAGGGTTCTGATAACATGGTTGATGTGCCACAGATAGGCAATTTTCCACCGCCGATGGGTGCTGCTGACTGGCGTATGAGAGGTCCTCCACCATTCATGCATGGACCAAACATGCTGAGACCAGATATGATGAGAGGTCTACGTCCTTTTCTTACTGAGGGCCGAGGACCACGAGGATTTCCTGGTGTCCCTCCGGCTCGCTTTCGCATGCCTCAGAATGTTCCCAATATCAATAACGAGGGAGACGAGGAATATGGTGAAGAGTATGGAGAAGAAGAAGATGGAGATTATGGAGAGGAAGAAGAAGGGAACGAAGAGGAATGGAATGAGGAAGAAGCAAATGAGGATGAAGACTATAATGAAGAATGTGAAGATTTTGATGGTAATGATTTATTTGTCATTAGTTTATATCATTGTCCTTACTGACTGCTGTATTCTTTGCAATAGTTTGGATAGCTATCACTTTTTGGATTTCAATACGATAACGATATTATTGATGTCACATTATCGTGATATCGAAATCGACGGGATAATGAAGCCCGGGCCAACATTGCAATGTGATTTACAGATAAAAATGTATGTGGAAATATTAAAATATGGAAAACCTGCGTCAAAAGTATTTTACAGTGCAGCCACGACTGACGACACTAAATAATACAATTTGTTGTTGTTACTGTTTGTTGATGTTGTAACACACATTTAACGAAATGTGTAAACAAAAATTGCAGTTAATGTGGAGGCTGATATTATAGATTACTGTATCTGCCCGACTCAAGTAAATTCACTGCTCTAAGCACTCGTATTTTTTTGCAATCTGGACTCCGGTACCATTTGCCAAGGTTTTTGCTTTGAGGTAAATGATAGACTAAACCCTAACCAGTGTGAGGCCAAGAACACTTGGTTAAGCATTAACGTCATCTGTGAGACCATGTATGTTACACTCTGTATCATTTCAGAATTGTGCTAAGTTGATGCTAGGCTATATGGTTGCAATAGTCTATAAAGTTGTCATTTCCAACCCGCAGCTTGTTGGTCAGTTACTGTAAACATTGTTGAGCATTCAGCAACAGCTTACTTCAGTAGCAGTCTTGGCATCACCGTTGGAGTGACAGAATTTGAGAAGTCAGCAGTAAGATTAGAGAAGGAAACTGTTAGGTGTTCAGAAGTTTTGATGACGTGCAAGTGTGATACGCATGCTTACAGAATTATTATAGCATGTAGTATGTTTGCATGCACTGCCACTTGGTAATCAGCTTTTCAGTAAATCTTTGATCTTCAGAGTTTTGCATATAGTGGCCAGTGTGTTATAATGCTAGAGCGTTCGCTCGCGATCCAAAAGGTCGCGGGATCGATAGAGTTTGAATGGTCCACGAAAAAACGGATCGGACCCAGTACCCAATTTTACGTCCACAATTTCAGCCAACCCCAGAACCTGATCCGATTTACCAGGGCACTCGTGCGGTCACCTGCAAACATCGTTTAGTTCACGAATTTTTTGCTAAATATATGCTGCAAATTGGTTACTTAACATATTGCACAACGGTAAGTAAATGTTACTTGCATTTGTTTTGTCTTTTCTTTTGTTTTATTGGGCCCATTCTATGGGGCCATAGCGGTCCCCTCTGTCACGCGTTGTCGTTGTCGTCGTCGTCATGGACATCGATGCGCGGGCGGCGTGCGACAGTAGCGACATCTGGTGAATGGCAATGTAAAACAGGCAGCGTGCGGTGGCTCGCAGTGGCGAATGGGCCCAACATTTTTCAAATGCTTCTTGTTTCAATAAACTGAACATTTTATGAAGTTTGTTTTGTTTATTCACCGAGTGACATTGTGTCCGGTCTGCCTAAATATCAAGCAGGCCAATGTAACGTAACATAGTACACTCCTCTACAGAGCGTCGAAGACGTGATGAATGCCTCCGTGACGGCGTGAATGAAGGCTTGTTGGCGCCAGATCCGTCAATTAGCCATCTGGCACACGATGTGCCAACAAATTGATGCTATTCACATGGGTTACCATCAGACCTGGTCTACACCCGCCGATCCGGTCTTGTGGGTGTTCATCCAAACCGGACGCCGATCACATCCAGAATTTGAATCGGTTCTAACTCTAAGAATCGAATCTCGGCCGGTCCGCTTCCAAGTAACAGCCTTGGGCAAGCTTCTCACACACGTGCCTCTGTCACCAAGCAGTATAATTTGGTACCGGCCGATGGGCAGTAATGCTCTTTGGCTGGGAAGGTAACCACAGGCCTGGTGGATAGTAAAGGCAGCCGACTGCCAGGTGGATGGCTTAGTCACCTGTGGGCTGACTGCCTGTACACCGGGATCAGATCCAGGCCCAGTGCTCGGTAACGAGTACGAGAAAACTACCTTTTAATGGAATGCATTCATGTGTTAGCACAAGTGCAAGTGATTGTGTTTTGTTGTTTCAGAAACCGCTGAAGAAGAATTTGGACGTGGCAATAACAGTTTTAGAGGACAACACAGAGGTGGATATTTTCCAAGATTCCGTGGACCTGGACCTGGACCAAGGATGGGTCGCGGTGTTCAACTACCAGCACCTCGCTTTGGAAATATTCCGAGATTTGACAGACCGGCCATGTTTGAAGGTCCACCCATGTTTAATGGTCGTCCTAGATTTGATGGGCTGCCAAGATTTGATGGACTACCAAGATTGGATAGGCCAGGAAATAATAGGTTTAATATACCAAGATTTGACGGTCCTCCACGTTATGACAGGCCCCCAATGTTCATGAGAGGTGGGCCTCCTGTTGACATGATGAACATGCCACTAGGTGGTCCAGTCATGGGTCCCAGATTTCGAGGGCCTGTACCTGTTGTGCAGCCACTGTTAAGCCTGGATTTTGAACAGTGGGGTGAGGATGCTGAAGAGTACCATGAAGAAGGCATGGAAAATGAAGAAGATGTAGAAAATGAAGAAGAGTTGGAAAACGAACAAGATGAGGAAAATGAAGGTTTTGAGGGGAAAGGCAGTGGTGAGCCAGCATTTGACCATGGTCGACCGCCGTTATGGACTGATAGTTCTCAAATAGAAAATGAAGACAAATTGCATAAAGGGAGTGGAGATGTCAGTAACAAACTTGAGCATGTAGCAGATAAATGTGATGATACAAGCAAGAGTGCAGCAGTGCCAACTGAAAACACGAGCTCACCTGCTGACAGTAGCGCCGAGGGACAGAAACATGTCCGCAAGTCGAGGTGGAGCAGCGTCGCACCGCCAGAATCAACTGAGCAGCCAGAGTCCACGCAGTCAGGAGATAGCAACACGGAACCAACAGACTCTGTCATCACGTCACAGCCGACAGACTCAGCGCTGAATCCTGAAACTGACAAGACTGAGACTGTATGACCAACAGTGAATAGACACGTGACTGGTTTGTGAACAAGACCAATCGACTGGTTTAGCGTCTCATTGACACACCTGTTGAAGTGCGTGTTCGGACACTGTGTCGCAGTTAATCAGTCATTTGACATGCATGCTTCAACACAAATGCTAGGCTTTTGTTATATGGAACAATTGTCGGCTTTTATGGGCATACTTGTTGATTTTGTGTCAGGAGGTAACCGCGGGTACATGGTCTTTACTGTTTAGTGAGTTAACCACTGAACAGTACAGGAAGTATGATATGGAGAATCTTCAACATCTTGGTTGTGTCTGCTAGAAAGCATTGTTATCTCGACCTAGTGGTTGTTCACAGTTTAGAAGTGTCCCTCTGCTGTGCATGTGTGAATAATGTCAGTTTTGCAGTGCTATTTTAGTAACTTAATCTCAAATAAATCTAAAGTGCCAACTAAAATGATTGTATTTCATTCAAGTGAACTTTAAAAAGAACACTTGACTGAAATAGCGCTGCAGTGATATTCAGTTGAAAGTGACCTGTGTGCAGTTTTGTCATTAAGTTGACTTGAATTATTGGTTAAATGCCTTTCATTCACTAAAAGTACTATGCGCCGTTTGCTACTAGTGATGACAGCAAGGTATGAAGTTGTTTGTGAACAGTTGCAGCAGCAGCGGGAGCATGAGGGTTTGTGTTGTTAGCATCATCGTCCTGTGTGACTGGTCGTCTAGGTTCAATGAGTACGTGCATGAAACTATGTCGTGCTCAGTGTACAGTGTTAGGTGTGGTTAGCTTCAGTTGGTCCGTTAGTTACAGACAGACATACATGTCCTCTCACTCACAGTCGTGTGGTCGCTTGCCTGACAGTCTGCTGTGTGAGACATTCTGCCACAGTCGTAGCAGCTACTGCACTATACACCCTTACTGCAGTACACAGGCTCACTCTGCAATGGAAAAACGTACCACCTTTTGGGACAAATAATAATAATAAATGGTGATAGTGGGTGGGATGACTGCAACCCAAGTTGTTCGCCGTTTTTATTGGAGGGATGGCCGCCACCTGACACTGGGTCTTAATATTGTATTATTAGTGTATTATATTATTCAGCAAACAAATCAGTTACTCTTGCAGTGGTTTTGGTCATAATATACCTTAACGGTGATATTATTATCCCTGTTATTAATATTCTTGTTGCTTTTGTCAGTCTGTTTCTTCTTGATTTAGATTTACAAACAAGTTGCCGCCCATGCAAAGAGCTTTCTAGTGTCATTAAGTGTCTGATGTTAGGTTCAGTATATACATCGCTTTCATTAACAGAGTAAGCAGATTTGTCCCCAACTAATCCCTTGTCAATTTGACACATTTTAATTTAGCACATATGTCTTAATCATTTTAGCTCATCACATTGCATCTTGTTGATGCTGTTGCTTTCATCCATGTGTGGTTGAAAGGCATAGTCTGAGTAATGAATTTGTGTGCATGTGAAATTTGTATTTGTATTATATGCTGGAAAGTTAAAATGAGTGTTATGATAATCTTTATTGACCTGGGCAAGTTGGCTGTGGTGTAAGCGATTCCTGGTTTTTGTCTTTGTTAGCACAGTGCACAGACACATGATTCGCCGCTTGTTCCATGATATGTTTTTGTGTGCAAAAACGTTATACTGAACTGCGTGAACTGGAAAGCGCATTTGTCTTATAATTCTAACTAAATTGTCGGACTAAACGACATACCTGGTCACATGCAGCCATATGCGTAAGTGGTTATATCTGGGAAATGGTGCTGGATAGTGACGATACTATTCAACACACTGGCATTTCGCAGTGGATTCGAATGTCGCAATTCCGATTTACAGATGTCAAAGGGCACCATTTTTGTTGCATTTTGTGCAATTTTGGTGAAGATACCACTAACCCCAAAGATTACGCAGGGAATTTCTGTACCTTTTGGGATGAGACGGCAAAAATCGACATCACACCAAATATCTCAGCAAGTACTGGACCGAACTTCATCAACTTTTTAGCATTGGTAGGCTAATATATGCGGATTATAAAACTGAAATAATTTTTGCGGTAGTTGAAGAGACATTGCTATGGTAACCGATTAACTTTGGGGTCTTTTTGCAGACATCAAAATTGACCGTCTTCACTCTTTGCTCTGGCATTTCGAAACAAAATGCAACATCATTTTGTAAATGTGCGGATTAATAGCTGCACTAATGCTTCTACATCGTGTGAAATTTTGGTGAAGATCGGTGCCGCAGCTCGGCTGCAATTTGACAATCATCGTTCATGTGGCATGCTGGCATTCTGAAACAGATCGGAATATCACGATTCTGATTCTGGCAGATTAATCGGCATTCATTTCTGTATATCTTATGAAAATTTGGTGAAATTCGGATTAGTGAGTTTTAGATGTAAGAATTTGTACAGTTGGCGTCGAAAATTTTACTGGGGTGACTTCAGCTGCATTCGCGAAGGGGAACGAACGATGATTGTCAATTTGCGTAACTGGCTGCTAGGCAACGTGGCGATCAGTGTGTTTATTTTGGATTCACTAAGGGATGACACTATAGTGCCGAGCGGGCTATATGCATTTCTAGTGTTTTATATATTTTCCAGATGGCAATTGGCTATCGTGTTGAATTCTTAAAATTTTATATGCAGAGGTCTGGAAGATCGAAGCACATCACCATGTCAAATTTTCTATAAACTGGTCCATACATACACTGTGTCTCAAAAAAAACGACAATGACGTTCCACGCTATAACTTCAATGCACATCAACCGATTTTGATAATTTTCGGCAGAGATATTGCTGACTGAATATGCTATTAAATGGTAATTTGTTATCCCACCTCTCCTGACTAATGTCTCTGCACTACCTTGGGAATCATGAACCCCAAAAATGGGTCTTTTTAGTCATGCTCAAAAATGACACTGCTTTGGTTCGCTATATCTTCAACACTCATCGATCAATTTTGATAATATTTTCTTCACAGTAAGGTCGTACTATTATGTACAGTATGCAAATAATTATTA
>Ga0209782_1001709_pt1 | contig 11733 bp, 6 predicted proteins | sample WorMetmaBAHAMAS1_FD_187390 | JGI IMG/M metagenome (GOLD analysis project Ga0209782, IMG submission 187390) | Marine gutless worms symbiont microbial communities from Max Planck institute for Marine Microbiology, Germany - Inanidrilus... | ecosystem: Host-associated > Annelida > Digestive system >... | reverse complement strand
ACTTATTTACTGTGTACACTGACGAAAGTTGTAGTTACTATGGCTACAGGTCTTAACTAGAAAATATTTTAAGATCGCCTAAGATAAATTTTGTGAATTGACTTATGACATGTCATAAAATCATCTTATGACATCTTAACTTTTGTCCTAAGATATTATTAGGACATGTCTTAGGATAAATCTTAAGACAGTGTCTGTGAATTTGGCCCCGGGCCCGGTTAGCAGTGGGATGGGCAACATTCATCTGTAGGCATGCCACCTTGGTAAATTAATCAGCCACCCAGTCCAACTCAGCCTCCTATCCTCAGTGGGATGGGATTTGTATGTTTAGTTAAGGTTTAATGTCCCACTCGACACTAAACAGGTCATGTCAGGGACGCTCTTCCCCGCCGATCCTTGGCTAATAGTACCGAGGAAATTAAAATCAAAGTCGGCAAAAAAAACACAAACAAAAAAATATACCTAGGCTAACACAAAAAATACGTATTACCTGGAAACAGATTCTCACAGGAAAAGATAAATGAAGTGAGTAAAAAAGAAAAATATAAGCAAGAGAAAAAAGACGAAAGTTACAAAAAGCAAAGGGAAGCAACTGATAAGGTGAACAAATATATAAACAAGAAGCATTTGAAAAATGTTGGGCCCATTCGCTACTGCGAGCCGCCGTTACATTGCCAGTCACCAGGTGTCTCTAGTTGCACGCCAGCTATAGCTATAGCACAGGCAGCGTGCGATGTCCACGACAACAACAACAACAAAAACGACAATGCGTGACAGAGGGGACCACTATGGCCCCATAGAATGGGCCCAACAATCTATATAGCAGCAAATGGGTAAGCCTCAGCACGATGGGAAATGAGTATCAGCCAAACTGCAGTGATGCACTGTGGCTGGCAAGTATAGACACGCATGGCTCATTCCATTTATGAATCCATGTTTGAGTGACAGGTTCAATCTGTGTCAGGTGGTTAACGCGTGCCATACCTGAGCACATTAGAGACGAGTTTCACGCTCTATATTATAAAGTGCTATACAAACATCATGTTTACTTACACCTACTTCCTACATCCCCTCGCTCCATCCCATTCATTCACTCCCAGCCTGCCAGCCAGCTCAGCCAACTCACAAACTGACCGTACTTTTTGGTCTTTTAAACACAAAAAAATGAAAACCAGGTCCGGTCACCTCTTACGACCTCCGCTCTGGAAATGGAACCAGCGTATTCTCGCACAGTTAGATAAGCAAGAAAAAAAATAAGTAAGGAAAAATTAAGTAAAAAAGGAAGTAAGTAGGGAAGTTAAGTAAGAAGCTAGCAAATAATTTATATGGCATCAAAATCAACAAATGAAACTAAGGTGCATTACAGGCCAAAACCTGTACGGGATAATCACGAATAATAAAAAATATCTTTTTAAAATGTAGTTTTTTTTACAGCTGTTAATATCTTTTTACCTTTTTCGGTGTTAGCAATGCCACTGCCGAGCTAATATATTTCAAAAATCCCAAATTTACAGATCCTATCAATGGTTTTGCCACTCGCAGTTCCAGAATATTTTGGGAGAAAATGCATGTATCTCAGTCGACTGCTTATAATTATCTCATCTGCTGAGTAAAGGCACGTGCAGACCAAGTCAAACAGGCTTAAAGAAGCAAGCAAGAGAAATAATTACGTTGTCCTTGGACCACGCCTCTTCCATCTCCATCTTTACTAGTTTGGGTATTTCAGTCAGGCTGCGGTAGTGCTTCCCCTTGTCCTTCTCCTGGAAGGTGCGGAACGTGCGTTCGACGTCCGCGTTCAAGTCGAGGAAATCGAGGTGCTCAATGCACGCCGACGACATGAACTCCTGGACGCAACACAAACACACACACAACTCGTTCATCGCAAAGTCTCTCATGTAATCCACTCACATATTCTGTTGGAGTTCGTTAAAGCCATCTGCAGGTGTGAAATAAAAGTTTAAAATTGCTGCTAATCTTGCAAAAACTTGCAGCACTCTGCAAAATACCTTGCAAAACAGGCCAGGCATATGCTAATTATTTTTTAATTATTTTTCTTTTGCATGCGTGATGTCATGTGTATGTACAGATCACACCACCACGTGATGCAACATGATTGGCCGCGACAATCAAATATGATGATGAAAGTTTGTGCAACATTTTTAAAAATGTTACTACACTGCAGCATTTATTATATTTTATATTACACGTGTGGATGGCTTTAGACATAAATCGCTCAGACCTTCGCGACAACAGTCATCCCCTGTGACACAAAGAACCACTGTTAACAACACAGCAGGTACTTGTGTACTTCAACACGATGCAATCACGCAAACTGACAAGTCCTCGCTCACTGTAACACTGACGACTCTAGCTACCCTTTTAACAAATCAAAAATACACACTTTCTGTTACTTATTTAAAGTTTTAAGTTTGAGATCTGCTTTCAATACGGTTTGATTTCAGCTCTCCAGTATGCCATATTCAGCCATCCTAGTGGTTGCTGAGCTTGCGTTAACTAGCTCCCATGACCTTGAACTCTGACCTGCTACCATGACCCTCAAACAGAACTACATATGGTCAGCACACCAAATATCTGCATCTGGGTCAGATGTCATAAACTCAACAGTTATTGTCCAGACACACACACATGCAACCAGCTGCTGCATCTGGACCACTAGTGGCTGACAACAACTACTGACTGAGGACAAGCATGAGAAGAATGAATAGCAATTGACCTGGAGACGACCAAGACGAACTTTTGTTCCATCACAGTCGCCACGCTTGAACTGTGCCAACAGTTCAAATATGTTCTGTGCGCCAGGACCACTAAACGTTCACCAACACACACATATATAACATCACTACGACCAACATCGCCTCCCAATTCACGGCCATTTTCCAGGGGAACTTGGATTGGCTCCCTCCCTCTCAGCTTTAACTCCAGTTGTACTGCAAGAGACAAGAGAAGTTGGAAGTTTTATGGGTTAGGTGCCCTTCCTGACACCATCAGTCCTCTAATTAATCAATCAAATATCGTAGGAGTGGTCCAAGTAGTGAAAATCATTTCCGGAAGAACAGAGAGTGAGGAAAAGACTACTCTGGTATAACGTCAGGAAAGAAGATCGAGAACGGATACATTTTCGGCCGCTGATGAAAGGCTGACAGAGATGGAGCTGAGGCAGACTGATCCAACTACGTCTACAAACCTCAAAGAGCACAGATCCTCCTTGCATGTGTTGTCACTGGCTCCTTTCAGTCCAGTTCACATAATCTCCTCCAACGGCTCTACTGGCTCCCCACTGAACACCGCATCCATTTCAAAACAGCCATTATAACTTTCCGCACTCTCCATTCATCTCCACTTGCTTATCTACTTTCAGCCTTCCATGCCTCTCATTCCATTCGTTTCTCTTAGGATGTCATATACCAATTTGCTCTCTATCCCATATGTCCGCACTTCGTTTGGCGCCCATAGTTTCAATGTTGCAGCTTCTACAATCTGGAATTCTCTCCCTTCAGCCTATTTGTATCGGACCTGACACCTTCTGCTGTCACCTCAAGACCCATTATTTCCAGCAGGCCTTCCAACCCACTTAGCACCTTCTTCTTGTGCCTCAGACTCGGTTTCGACTGACCACTGCACGCGTTTACAAATTATATTTACCTACTTACTTACTTACTAGTGGAGCCTGTGACTGGAAAGGCCAATAACATGAAAGTTTGGAGGCAACAACTCTCACTGTAGAAAATCGACCACTAGCCGCATCCTTCCATTATTCACTGGTGGCCCTGAAGGATGGAGTGCAGATCTCGTCATACCAGTATGGTGCCTCTGACTGATATAAATTTAAACTATATATTTTTACTTAGTTACTTACTCACTTATACTTCATTCTCACATTTTTATAACCAATCAGCAGCCACAACTCGTCATTATTTAACTAATAGATTTACGTTAATCATTGTACAAAACTTTGCAGCGACCAGGGTTGTACGATTTGCAAGAAAATGTGATGTTATGTTAGCTACTGACACAAATTGAAACTCAAACAATGGTATCAAAAAGACAACACAACTAACTAGAATAAATGATCAATCACACGACTAGAACCATGCCCCCTTTGGATACGTAACATCAGCATATCAAATTAAATCAGAAGCATCCATATTCATTCACGATGATACAGAAGGCATACCAACTTCACACGGAGTTTCCTAGAGACAGTTACAATACATATATGGCTTCTGCCTGCATGCTGGAGGTTTCTGTAATAACATCTGTAGGCATTTTGTCACATATCGGCAGCGTCTCAGATCCGCTAGCCGACAACTTCTCGACGTACCACGCTACCGGTTGAGTTCTTTTGCCAGACGAGCTTTTTCTGTGGCAGGCCCGTCGCCTTGGAACTTATTGCCAGAATATCTGAGAGACCCTGCCGTCGGCAGAAACAGTTTTAGAAAACAGCTGAAGATGTTTCTGTTTGCAACGTACTAATGCATACAGCGAATTAGAGGTTCCACGATTATACGCTATACAAATTCATATTACATTACATATTACATTACAGGCACACAAAAACCAAACGTAGAAGCAAAACTACTGCAGACGAAATGATCTAAGGCCACACCGAATGTTGTCCTCGCGGATGATCATACAGAACGTCGGTCGTCCAGCCAACTTCCAGCATTTACCGAGAAATTTCAGATCACTCTGAAACACAGAAACACCGATAACATGCAACGAGAAAACAAAAACATGCACGATGGCATTATGTTAACTTCTCGATTTTTGTTTAATAGACCTAGATTTCCGTACAGAGTTAACAGGTATCGATCTGTTGATAAGATCAGCGTGACATGTCGCACAGAGGGAACTGTCTGCACCCACTGGATCGATGCAATATAATACGACATTTATTTACATACTTATTACCGTCGTAAGCTGCAGCACTGTTTACATTTTGCAAACCGCGTAATACAACGGGTTCCAAAAGCGATTTCAGTCACTTCGGGTTAATGTAGGCCCCTTTCCAGTTTTTGTTGCACTATGTGATCGCAATGTATTGAGACAGACGGACGGACGGACGGACGGATGGACAGACGGACATAAGTTATGCTCGAGACATAAGTGCAACATTGCATATTATGCATGACATGCTAAAAACTAAACTCATTAGTGCCGATCAGTCAAAGTCGTCAGATTTTTAGTGGCATTCCAAAAGATTGTCTTTACGGAGGTTCAATTCAACCTGAAGTAAATCATGGAGAGTGGAAAAAATTCAATTACACGAGACTGATTAACTTAGAGGTTTCACGTCCAACACGTCCCCGCACTTACGATTCTTCACTTTGTGAATGACTTAACGTGTGTTATCAACCTCGTAATAATAATAATAATAATAACTCAACACAAAACAGGTAATTTTGAAGATGTTCTTCCCAGCAAATCTCTGCAATGCTACTAAAGGAACAAAACCAACACAACACAACATATCAGTCAACACAAAGGTGGGCTATGTTAACACAAAAATATGCTCAAATACCAAACCTATGCAAAACAGTAACATATAAAACATAACCTAAAAGCTAAACGAACAGTAAGCTGTAAACAAATTGCTCACATGTGCATACGCATCATTGTGCATTAACTGTTGTACAGCACAGACAAGTTCTGATAATCTTTCCACTTAGTTAGTTAGTTGGTGTTTAAAGTCCCTTTCCAGCACAGATATGGATATTTCAGAGACGAAAGGTGAGGGGTAGAGAGCTGTCCTTACCCAGTATAGGAAGGCCAGCAATATATTAACCTCAACCCTGGCTGCCTTTTTGTTCAGCAGCCACCCAAAAAAGGAAAGGGATCGAGAGACTCATTTAAATTACTACGCCAGTGCCGATAACAGGGAGAGACAACCTTCACACCACAAGACAAAATTAAACAAATACCAACAGAAATAATCATGCATCCTAAACACAAAAATACAACAATGCAAAATTGAACCCAAAAAACTATAATCCAGATTTAGTCGCCTTCTACGACATCCGGTCTGGTCTTTCCACTTAACCTCAAGACTAACATCATAGCTCTAGAGCAGTCTACTGCAGGTGAAAAAAGGGGCAGCTATAGAAAAACAGATAAGAGTATTTCCAGTTTACCCGGACTTCGTCGATGACAAACTCCATGTCTTGTGAGAGGTAGAAGTCGGAGACTTCAAGCAGCAGCGGATAGCAGAGGAACGTGTAGCCGCATGCACGGTACAGCTGTGTGCAACACGCACACAACAATACACTGCCTGCTGCTGCTGCTGCTGCGTTCACCATCACATTGCGTTGGCGGCTTGGCACAGTGGTAACGTCATTCATCGCATAAACGCAGTTACTCTACGTTGAGCCAAGTTAGTGCATCAATGGGTGACGACCATCTTTGGGCAGGTATACCACCTCGGTATGTAGCCACATGAACTAAGTCAACTCAGCCTTGCATCTATCCGTGGTCTCTAAATCGAGTAACAGCAGCCGTATGTGGGTGGGGTAAAGGCAGGAATGTCACCTCTACCGGGTGGCAGGTAACGAACATATGTTATGTGAGTTCCCGTAGCAGTGAGGCTAGTTGCAAACTGCTGTATGCATTTACCTTTACATAATCATCACGTGAATAAAACTAAAGTGCAAATAGAACCAGAGAATATGGACAGACTATGGGCCAGAGCTTTATACACAAAAGAAAAAATGTAGAAACAGGCTAAGGATAAGATTAATTGACGATGTGAAGAAAGACCTCACAGAGCTGGGCAGTAGTACACAGGAAGCAAGAGATGTGCTAAAAGACAGATAAAAATATCCACAGAGATCGTTCATCATCCATCCTCATCATCGGATGCCTGTTGGTAAATGACGGAAGGGAAAAAGATGAAGAAGAAGAATCATTCAACCAACATCATCATCTTTCGTGAACTTCTGGTCATCGGATCAGCATGCTAATAGTTGCATTTGGCGGACAAATATGACTTCCTATTAGTCTTCCATAGTGATCGTAGGTCTGTTAAAGTCAGCAGAATGTTACCTGGGTAATCAACAATCAAATGTCATTAATTATTTATAGAGGAACTTTTGCTATGTAGTGCAGTTAATATACATGTATAACAGCTGCTAAAGCAGCATCATTTCGATTACAGGTTCCCACTAGTAAACTCGCACAGCTTTGTACATAAAATAAAAACACCTCTGCATTAAACGTTCGGTTCAAACCTTTGCCGTTCCAAGGCCGCCGATTGGTCGAGGCGGCCGGCCAGTCAGATTAAGTTTAGGATTAACACCGAGGTTCTCATAGGCCTTGGCGAGCACCATCGGCGGCCAAATTTGTATCGGTTCAATCTGGTGTGGTGTCTGACTCTGAATGCCGTATGTCGCGAGGGTCTGCTGTAGACGCACGCTCTCCGCAATCAACACCACCTGAACCACAAGGTCCGTCGGTGAGCTCTACAGACACACGCAAACAGCGATGAATACTGCAACCATCAGTGACTTAGTCTGTCCAGTTCAACAATACGGACAATATCGGCGAGCTACATCCACCACAGCAAAAGCCATCACACCAATCTATCTCCAGTCTTCTTTTCAATCTAACAATAACGAGCAGTATTGATGACTTGGACGTATATGCTAACAGTTGTCCTAGTTCTATACATGACACAAAAACATAGCTACGGAGTAGAAGAAATAAAAGAAATACACACAGTGGGTGTTTGCTGGCTGCCTACAAACATCTCAAGTAAAATGTGATATCTATCTTGATATCGCAGTATCAGGAAGTTAAGATTTCCAACACATTTTCAGCAGACACATTCTGACAAAAATCCAGAAAACTTCTGCACTGTTTCAGAAGTGCAGAAGCAATGTACAAACCATTTTTAACCCAGCACGCGATGATGAGTTCCAACCATTAATGATGACTGATATGGGAAACCCAGGGGGAGCCAGTTTCACACACTAACTGGAATTGGGCTCAATTTTACGACAGTGCCTTGCCTATTGTTTAGTCTAATAAAAAAATTCCCTTTGAGGACCAGTTAAATTCTAGGGAATTTTCACAATTTCCAGCAGTTGTAGACACCAATACCATGAATATACACAGCAGAGTTCAATCACAATACACAATCGCAGAGAAATAGAAATCTAAGCAGTCATATCGACCTGCAGACCCACACGTGATAACCCTGTGACCTTGAACTTTGATATTTTGACCTAAGGGTCAATGCATACCTGCATGGGAATGATGTGTGAGTGAGTTATAGAAGAATTAGTCAAGTAGAGCCAAATGTGTATTATTCTGTTGAATTCTCAGACAAAGATATGATCAATACATGTATTGTTCATTCAACAGATTACTCAGTCTTGTTATATACAGGTAGCTAGACAGACACTAAAGTATGTAACACAGTTAAATGTTTCCTGTTTCCTGAACCAAAACCAAGTCAGTCTGTCTGTCTGGCTGTGTGTCAGACGGTCCAGCAGACTTCCCTAATTTTACCACATAAAATCTACCACAACTTCACTGCGACTGCTACTACTGCGTCTGGTTCCAACAGCTCATTATATTCATAGGTCTGCAGGCAATTCACCCGCCTATATGCTGCCGTGATAAACAAGGCGCTTCAGTTCATAGTATAACTGTTAGGCACAGAAACCGTGTTCTCTATCTTGCTGCACACCGAGCACTGCTACGCACTGTATGTAGCTCAAGATATTTTCCTTTCAGAACGCAGCCAAAGACACACAAAGTCTGAGACGCCATTGGTCAGCCTACCAATGCATCAGCTACCACCGGCGTGGCTAACTATGATAACAACAACTGACACTAGACAGTAATAAGATGCAGGCAACATCAAACACACACAAGCATCCAGGTCTAGAGACATCACACGCCTAATCACGATGCCAACTACATTCACCAGCACCAGAACAACATGCATAACAGCCTCACTTCCAACCAACACTATTACACTGCATTCAGAAAAATGTATGTGCTAAACATCAAATAAACAAACATATGTAGTAAAATATCAAATTGGTTAATAGTAGAATATTAATATATTTAATGAAAAACATTACATTGATACAAAAATGTCAAATGAATTTTGAAAAAAAAGGCTGCATGCTCTTGCCATCTGTGATCTGATGAGCAATTAATAAATGTAACTACATATGCTCAGTAATGTGGCCATGTTCGTAAACTGCAACAGCATAAACCTCAAAGGCGGCTTGCATGATGTGTAATATATTTATAAAATGTTGTGTGTAAATAGTTAACGTAAAAAGATAATAAAAAATCCAAAAAATCCTGTCATTTGAAAAGAGGTTATAGCATGCACCACAGCAAACAGTTAGCAACAGGAACATCCACTAACCACAACTAAAACAGACTATACACACCCAAATACGGGTAATACACACATGGCGATAGGTTGCATGGTTACTGAGATATCATGTGCTGAAGTCAGTAGGTGCCAAACGCTATTTCAGGCATTTCCAATCATTGAAATAGCACATCAATGGTTGCAGTTGACTGGGAAGGTATGACTTCCTATTAGTGCTCTATAGTCATATTAGGTCTAGGTGAAACCGTTGTCAGCAGGACCACAATCACCACGAACAACACCAACAAGAAAAATAACTCCACAGGGTATCTCACAGCTGGAAGAAAAAAATTAATATAAATGCAGTCAATTCTCTTGTATATAATTCTGAAACTTCATAAAAAAACATTTATAATTAGTAACAAAAAAATTAGACATATGGTATTCTCTTTATATTACAACCTGTATGAAAAATAATTAATAAAAGTTGCCAATGTTAGTTCAGCTTATCCATTTTTTTCTGCACACAGTGTACTCATCTACAGCTAAACCTTTGGTCACTATCATGACGCTATGCAAAAAAAAGAAAACTGTTAACAAAACAATACAAAATAAGGAAACAAACAATGATAGTACTCTACTGCACAGAACTACACGATACAGTTAATAAAAAAATAAAAAAACTCTGGTCAGCATAACAAATCTAATACAGTTATGACACAACCAGCAGATAAAAGGGTCGCTACAGCTACTGCCAAGACATCGGCATAACATGCTATATCATGTTGCACATAAATTCAATTTTAAAAGGTCTGCAATAGATGAATCATCTTCATGGACACTCAAATCGTTAGAATTATTGCTATTCCGTAGGCTGTATATCACTTTGTATAGGTTACAATGTCGATGATTTGTACCATTTATGAGACACTTCCACAGTGTATGTAATTGCATATGAGCTTTGTCAGTAGCCACATGTGCTTTCTAATTAACGTGTACACAAACTGTAGTTAATATGTAGTATATTTCCGCATTTATCACTATTAAAAAAGTCTCATGTAATAAAAGTGACCTTCAAAGCTTATTCACAGTCAATGGTATTTGTGCTATTTTATAGGCCATATATGATTTCTCATTAGTCTTCCACTGCAAAACTGAAACAGACCAACTGGTATAAGGTTGACTGAATAAATCGGGAAGCTATTTACAGAGAGGTGACGACATGATTGAAAGAAGCAACCAGTTGTTCATAATGAGGAAAATGCCAACAGTCATACAAGTGTTGATAGGTGGCTGAAAAAAAGATGTATGTCTGGTTGCAAGAACAGGAGGAGTATTCCAATATTACAAATAATACAAGTTCTAGGTCAACTCAGCCTTACATCCTTCCAGGGTCACTAAATCGAGTACAGCCTTAACTGGTTGGGTTAGAGGCAGGAATGTCACCTCTGCCGGGTGATCCCATATGGTATGTGATTTTCCGTAGCAACGGGGCATGTTTGTGAACTGCTATACGCCATTTACTTTGATTTACTTTACGAGAAATTTCAAGTCAAAGTCTGTGAAGACAATTTAGGACAGAAATGGCAAAATATAATCTGAGAAATAGAACTATACATACAAATAAACATATCGTCAAACAACAACCATAAATGCAACAAAGAAATGTGAATACTACAACTACTAAAAATAAGTCGAACAAAAATTTCAAACAACTAAAACATCGATGCAGACAGCACACTCGAGGTTATCAGCTGCTAGATACATCACTGTAACAAATAAATTTTGCAGTCATATCGGCATGCAGACCTACGGCTCTCACTCACAGTAACCTCGACTTTGACCCTTTTATTTGACATCAGGGTCAACGCATGCCAAGGGTTGTGGCCACGGACTGTTCTCTCTACCAACTCTGGTGTTGGTAGCTGAAGCCATTTTATATCTTAGAGCAAGGAAAGACATGCACACGGGCACATACACTCTCAGACACAACTAAATGCCTTACCCATGCGACGGCTATAGTCGACATGGATAACAATGCCCATGGCATTAGAAAACAGTGAGCACTCAGAGAAGTTAAACCTCTGTTAAAGCCGACAATTTCTCTGAACACTAGAATAGCCCTCATTCGAGATTAAACCAACCACTTCAGTAACATTTTCCTACTGTGACCTTCAACTTTGGTCTATAACCTTGACTGTTGAATTTGACCTAGACAGTGTCGATGTGAACCAGTACACTAGTAAACTAAGTGATCTCTGACGAGGAATTTGCCCTGCTAGACCTGCTGGTTCACTGTAGCTAATATCTAGGTTAAAGGTCATCTAATTCAAAACTGACTGTACAAATGACTAGAATAGCTCGGGAGGGGGAGTACGGGT
>Ga0209782_1001708_pt1 | contig 11735 bp, 5 predicted proteins | sample WorMetmaBAHAMAS1_FD_187390 | JGI IMG/M metagenome (GOLD analysis project Ga0209782, IMG submission 187390) | Marine gutless worms symbiont microbial communities from Max Planck institute for Marine Microbiology, Germany - Inanidrilus... | ecosystem: Host-associated > Annelida > Digestive system >... | reverse complement strand
CGTTCAGGTCGGCTCACGGAACTTATTGGCAACTTGTTTGAACTGTTGACTCAAGTCAAATTTTGATGCGCCACGGTCGGCCACATCTCACAGAATTCATCTGCAAATCGTAACAAAGCAATCGTACACAGCTGACTTCGCCCCAGTGCACAACTAACGGTCGAGCAATATACTTTCTAGTCGTTGTCGTCAAGCAAAAATTTGGTTTGAATTTCGGTCGTGTTCTGTCGCCGCTGATCTGGATTACACACGACGTGCAAAATGGCCATTATGCGAAATCATCCCTTTTCATCAGGGTGGCCGCCAACCTTCAGACCCAAGCCAAACGACTTAGGCTGGGAGTCCGCCGATAACTGCAGCCACCATCCACATCCACCATCACCAATTATTACTATCACTCAGCCCAAAGCTGATGAATGTCAGCTACCTATCGCTTGCTCAGTATTTAAACAAAGTACTTACAATATCCACCACCAGCAGCAACCCACAATTGAAGTCTGTTGCAAAATTACAGGATTGCCTTAATATCAATGAACTGTTGTGGCAAATCACTGCATATCGTGAACAGTCTTTCACTCGACGATGTTGGTTAGCTTTGGCATGTATCTACAGACTCCAGTAGCATTCCAGCATTGTGTCCCATACACGATAATCCATTGGCATATCAATATGGTGCATTATTCTGTTGTTTTTACATCACAGTCTGAGTTTAATTGCTTGTTCGCTTAGAAAAAAATTACTTTGAATTTCAAACAGATGGAATTTTAAAATACAAAATTGCAATTAAATTTGCTGCATATGTGGCCTGAATCCTCCTCTGTATAAAAGTAAATTTAGTGAAAACTCTATTACAATTATGGAAATAACAAGTGCACCCTGTAGACTAACTTCACCCTGACATCATGCCACATTCACATTTCAGCAATGTTCATTCCAAAATTCAGGCTACAGCTGTAAAAACCACAAAACAATGTAAGTTATAAACTGATATTTAATTAACTAAAAAAGTAAACACAAACTTATATAATAATACTTTTACACAACAAAGCAAAACAATGTTCAGTCATCTGAGAAAAAAAATAAATAGTAAACAATTACTTATAAACGATATGTTTGTATGTTATAATCCATTGTTGTAGAATAATGCTATGCATATTTATTCACCGTACAATGATAGAACATATATTGACTTGAAACAATGATATTCTAATTTACAGACACTTATTGAGGTTTCTCTCATTTAATTTGGTCTCAATGTACTCATGCTCCAAATATGAACCAATTTACAATCTGTAGATGTAATACTCTCTTATCTTCTGCAGACCCTGAAGTGGAGATAATGCATGTAACACCACAGAAGAGAATTCTAGCACCTCCCATCTAAATGTGCTAATTTCTATTAACAAGGAAATAGTGGGCAGCAAAAGAGTGCTACAATAAAATGATTCAGTTCTTCACTGGTGTTGCCTGCTAATACAGAGCAACTTTTACAGTGTGTCTTACTACTGCAGTGAAATATGACAAAGTAACCTGAAGCCCATGGCTATTAAGTGCATGCACAATTTTCTACGTCACCCTTGATTTGTAACTGCAATACCGTATTTGCAAAATATATTTCTCACGTTACCCAATACATTCAGGTATTGTAGCTAAACAACATGTGTCGTGTAACTACAGTACCCAAATATGCACTAGGCACGATAAAAAATAGGCATGAATTTGCTAAGCAACTGCTACCATGATGCAGTGCAATATATTATTATTCATTGGCAACAATTGTTATTCCACAGTGTGGTATTGACATTTTTTCTGACGAATGTCAATGAAAGAAAATCGTAAATTAAGCTGATCATTATTGCCAACTCCCAACTTATCACTGCTGTCGCTTTTATCCATTGTACTCTGCAAAAAATTGACGTCATTCCTTCACACTGTAATCATAATTCAATCTAAAGATAACTCTGCCAAGCAAGTTTTTTGCACCAGTTTGTTGGTCAGTTGTAAGCAACATCAACAAAAATCTACAGATAAGTTTTAAAAACTAGAAGGGGTAACCCTGGTACATAAAAACAATAAGTATGACATAATCAGTGAGTCTATGCTCGAGCAAACAATCTGCTCTAGTAAATGACATTAACTAAGAAAACACAATTTCATTCATTTTTCAACACTGATAGGCCTTAGCAGAGATGTACACTCTCCGGGCACTTTCTAGATAACAATAATGACTACCTCAAACAGCTATGTATGTCAACAAAAAATACAGAATTTAAGTTTTCACAAAGTGAAATGAAGACCATGCCTGCATTCAGAATGATGATACTGTCTTTGCGAACACATTTCACCCACGAAAATAAAAATGGTTGAAAGATAGAATGGCACTATTACAGCCTCTACCATAAGGCTGACAATTAAACAGAAACAAAACAAATGACTAGATATATGCAGCTATCAGAAAGTTGCAACCTTACAGCACTAATGCATGCATTCGTTTCACTGCATCAAGTTGTTCAGTAACATTCATGGAAAAACAACTTATAAATTCTGCTGTAATATTCGAAATTGAACTCAATGCAAAAATCAGTGACAAATGACATGTTTCTGACAAGCAGTAATTACAGTATTAACAATAATTATAGATGTCTTTACCACAATTATTAACTCTTAGTGTTAAAAGCTATTCAACATAGTTAGCTCTCTGCAATACCACCACTTATCCACAAAATCTAAAACAATATACAGTAAGCTACATATCTCCAGATATGTAACAAATTTGTAATCTTTTTTGAACTTCCCAGGTTGATAGCCAATTTTTGGTCATCCAAAACCGCTTGACAAACTTACATCATCTTATGCTAATTAGCATCAACACACTTTTTAGGCATATAATCGACACAAAACTGAACAAGTTATCAGTGCTCAGTATCCATTCGAGAGTTTCTTAACAATGTGCAAATTGTATAAGTTTGTCATGAACATAGAGTAAACAAGAAGCATTTGAAAAATGATGGGCCAATTCGCCACTGCGAGCTGCCGCACGCCCTAATTTTACATTGCCATTCACCAGGTGTTGCTACTGTCGTACGCCGCCACTGTCGCACGCCGCCTGCGCATCGATGTCCACGACAACAACGACAACACGTGACAGAGGGGACCGCTATGGCCCCATGGAATGGGCCCAACAAGCATAGACATAAAGTTCTACTAGGCCGTTAGGTTCAAGACTCCCCCCTGACTCATACTTTTTAAACTCCAAGACATTCAAATTCAAGCTTCTGAGCCCCCCAAAATGTGACAAGCAATAAAGTGACAGTAAACAGGAATGTAACAATATTCTTTCAAAAAGTGTATGAGCAGTTTGCAGGATAATGAAAATAAACAAATTACTGCCCTACTTGTACTTGTTAAAGAAAATGCTTTCAGTTTCTGGGGGAAGAGGAAGGGATGGCGAAAGCCGCTTGACCCCCTGACCAGGCACTCTAACCCTGGACCACGCTAGGGACTCGACATCCAGACCCCTATTACACGCTTGTGCTTTCTGCTTGCATATGATGCCCATTTTCGTGTGGAAGTTTACGCCTGTGTAAACTAGTGGTTTATTTAAGCTACCCGTGTGACTGTTATTAAAAAGTACTAAGAGGCACAAAAATAACAACGGCCCATTTTACAGACAACCCGAGTTAAGCTGGCAACAGAAAGGTAAACCATTCGGGATTTTAACAAAGCACGAGACGATGAGGTGGCAGAGGCATCAGCTGGACTAGAGGCAGGTCATTTGCACAGCTCGCTCCATACAGATTACTACGCCTGCATCTCGTCACTCGATTTCTGTATAGGTCGGACGCTCTTCCCGATGCCCAATCAACAGCATCAAAGCACTGAAGGCAATAATTGGTAGACAACAGTCATAGTAAACTACGGAGTTGCAAAAAGGTCGCAGCGTACTCATAGTCATAAACACTGCTGGTTAACATGTAGTTACTAGACTCGCTGAATTAGCTGTGACTTTTAAACCTTTGCAGTGGAACTGGCAGCCTGGCATCGGAGATCAAGCATGGAGCAATGCACCTTCCATCTAGAGCAGGTTGTGGATAAATAAAGGATAAGATCAGGCCAATGGTTAGGGTCAGTGGTCTGTCTGCCCTTCAGTTCTCTGATACTGATGGTTAGGTGGTATTAAGAAATCTAGCCGGTCATCTTCCAAAATGGGTGAAAGAGGGGACCCAGGTTCACACGGAAAAGCAGCCATCAAAACTCAAAAGCAAATGGCAGTTGTAGCAGTAGTATTCCAGTTCATGGCATTTACTGCATCACGATGGATATGAGACCAAAACTGCTGCAACGCTCTGTAAAGGTTGCTTTTTGGGTAGTCACATCCACGACAGCCCATGAATGGAGAAGATCATAGCAATATTAAAGCATCTGTTTCAGAACAGTCGTAAGTATTCTGCTAATAACTTCAAACGTGGTAGCAGCAGAAACCATAAAAAAAGATATACTCATGAGTCAACAAACCAATAAATAACCGTTTAATTGAAATAAATTTGCAGGTTGGCGAACAATGCAAGTATCACTTAATACATGACGGAAGAACTTGAAAAGTGACAACCAGTTCCGGGTACAACTGTGCACCATCAAAGACGATAAACTCTCGAGGCAGCAGACCGCGAGGATCATTTGAGACGACAGATTCATAGAGGTCGCCGTGCTGTTTACAGTGATCCATCTCGCAGCAGCCCGGCACAGCACATGGCGGCCGACAGAAACGATACAACTTCTTGTTCTGGTAAATCCGACCGAGTGTCGTCCGTACGATGATCAAGCACTGCTTGCCCAGTATGGACCTCTTCTTCATGAAATCTGCACCAGCAGTGCCAAACAGAACTAGAACAAATCAGCGGCAGTTTGTATGGATCAGATACTGTTCCTGTCAGTCAAACAACTGTAAAGGATAGACTCGGAATCAATCTTGGTACTGATTCTGCATCCGGTCCACCGTAGATTAGGCTAACTCGGTAACGGTCTACTTTTATATATCGGCACTTGTCCAAAGTGAGTGAGTAATTTCTTAAGGGCACATCAGCACATTATAGGCTATTCAGTGCCAGAAAGTTGGAGATAAAACTAACAACTATAAAAAAAACGTTAAGATCACGGCTGTCAAGTTCAAATAAAACTGAGATAACAAACATCGCAGCATACTATAAAAATGAGTTTCTGTAATAAAATATCTGGAAGGCTGGGATTCCACTTAAAATGTGTTATACTGTTAGTGGTAGCCCACAGGTCTCACATAGTGGCACATCTACTGATGACAACGCAATCGCGACGAGATACTTTTACTGTGTGTAACAGAGCCAACAGTGTGATAAATTGAATGAAGCTTATCGATCTCACAACAGTTCCATATATCTTGCCACTCGTCAAGACAAAACTTGGACACATGAGATATAAGTTCACGTCCTGGAAATTTCATGTTTGTAATTGATGAGAACAGAGCCGACTTAACTGCAGCAGCTCTCTCATTGCCTCGAATATTTACATGACTTGGAATCCAACATATGATTTTTGTTTTACCACTATTACTGAGGAGACTATAATCTTTCATAATATTTTGAACAAGATCTAATTCGAGTCGAGTTTGAATTCATAAACTGCTTCAAGGCTGGACATCGAGTCAGAGAAAATTATAAAAATTTTACATTTAAATGTGTGTGATTGCACACATGATGGCATAAATTTCAGCTCTAAAGATGCTGAGACCATCTGGCATACGAGTAATTTCAATGGTATCATTGTAGACAACTGCTGAAGCAACTCGGTCATCAATCCTAGAACCATCAGTGTAAAAATAGGAATAGCCCCTATGCTGATCGCATATCTCTAAGAACTTATTTTTATTTAATGTTGCTGGCGTCTTTGACGTTGGCCCATCGTTACCCATGTTGTTAGCTCCTCTATGTGCTGAATCTGATCAGTACCTAGATGGACCGGTGCCATAGCCATCAGTCAGGATACGCTGAATTGAATTACAAGTAATTACCACCACCTGTTATACATAGCATGTTTCAAAGACATTAATCACTACTGGACCAGGTGCTGATTCGGCCAGTCTAGGCAACACAGAATTACTGAATCGGTCCAGTCCAGCTTTTGTGGATCGTTCTAATTCTAGTAAGGCAAACACTGAAGGAACCAAAACAAAGTCGTAGAGAAATGCGTGGCAAAGCGTAGCTAACAGCCCGCTCGGCGCCGCAGTGTCGCCCCCTAGCAAGTAGTAGCAAAACAAAACCGTGCTGCCATTTGGCGAACATGCACAGAATGCACGTAGTATCAGTTTGCCTTCAATACGACAATATTATTTGGTTGCCATAGCAGCGTCCCTTGACAAACTGGAAAATAACGTACAGATCCATCATCTGCACGTAAAGAGCATTCATATCGTGAAAAGATTGCGAAAATCCAGCATATCCGGAGATATTTGACAAAATCGCCGAACCACAACGCATTTCCAACTGTTAGCCTGTTCTCACACGAAACTACTGGACCAATCTTCACCAAAATTTTACACGATATAGTGGCATTAGTGGCGCTATTAAATCTTGCATATACAAGGCATTATCCCATTCCGTTTCTGAATATCAGAGTGACGAAAGTGCAAAGTTTGCCATTTTTTTTCACAAAATTGGTTGCCATGGCAACGTCCCTTGAGATATCGGAAAAATAGGTCCAGATCGTTCATCTGCACCTAAAATGCGTTCATGCGGTGCAAAGATTGCGAAAATCGGTCCAGCGGATCCTGAGATGATGACCTTGAGAACTCCTCCATTTTTGACAATAAAACTAAAATTATAAGCTACATGCAGTTTCTAATTTATGTGTAAACATATCGTAGTTGAATCAGAGTTTATGTATGAGTTATAAGTATAACAAAGGTTTCAAATATCAAAAGTGATCTTCGAACTTAAGGGCATTGGCAATCATACCATTCGATAGGACATATATGATTTCCTATTTGTTTTCTATTGTAACTATGTCTCTATCTTGCACCGTTTCCCAAAATAAAAAGACGTCAAGTGACTGTGACCACGCCTACTCAAGGGACAGTTTGTAATCCCAATGCTAAAACATCATATGGCTAACCAGTGAAGGCCAACAAAATTTGAACTGATTTTCTAGGTGGCAGTGAAAATTTAAATGGGTCAAGTGACCATAAACACACCCCTTTCAGGGACGACTTGTCATCAGTGTGCAGGAACAAGTTACGATCAAGCAGCGTACCACATTTGAAATCTCTACGTTCACCCATTATGAAGATGTAAAAGGCGACGAAAAATGCAGAAATTGTGGTGGTTTTGGGGCTAAGAGGTCACTCAAGGTCATCGGCAACATAGCCATTCGATAGAGCACATATAACTTTCTATTCGACTTTAGTAGAAACTGTGCATCTATCTTGTACCGTTTTTGAGTTATTATTGCGTATTTCCAAAAATTGAAAATGTCACGTGATCGTGACCATGCCCACTCAAGGCAAAATCTGTAATCCCAATGCTAAAGCATCACATGGCGAACCAGTGTACAAAAGTTGAAGTGACTATCTTTAGCCGTTCCAGGGATATTTTAGGGGAAGTAAAAAATTAAATGGGTTACGTGACAATAACCATGCCCCTTTGGGGGTGATTTTTTATTTGTTTGGTAAATCTTGATATAGCCTATCTTTGTACCACATTTGACAGCCCTAGCTTAAGCCGTTCCTTACATATGGATAGTGGATCCAAAATTTAACATGGGTCACGTGACGTAACCACGCCCCTTTTTGGGACAGTTTGTCTTTGGTAGGCTGGGACTAGCTACTATCAATCTGTGTACCAAATTTAAAATCTCTACGTTCAGTCACTCAGTACAAAGATATGAAAGGCGATGAAAAATGCATAAATTTGGGTAGTTTGGAGGGTTAGGGGTCACCCAGTCATCGGAAACATCGCCATTCGTTAGAGCGCATATGACTTCCCATTCGACTGTAATAGAAACTATGCACCTATCTTGTACCGTTTTTCACGTTATAGCGAGTTTTTCGTCGAAAGTGACCAATTTTAACCCACCCCACCAGCATGTGTCGCCCCCGTAGGTGGTGACTCCATTCTTTTTTGCTGTGATTTTTGGCATCAGTACATTTAGCCGTTTTGATACAATACCGGAGTATGACAGACACACAGACAGACAGACACACGATGACAGCACATAACACGCTTAGCATAGCATCGCACGCTAAAAACGTGTCATATGACGTAACCATGCCCCTTTCATGGACGGTTTGTCGTCCGTCGGCTGGGATTAGCTACAATCAACCTGTACACCAAATATGATGTCTATGTTTAATCACTACGAAGATATGAAAGGCAACGAAAAATGCAAAAATTGGGGTGGTTTGGGGGTTAGGGGTCACACAAGATCATCAAAAAAATCACCATTTGATAGAGCGCATATGACTTTCTGTTCGACTTCAACAGAAACTATGCGTCTATCTTGTACAGTTTTCGAGTTATAATGAGTTATTTGTCAAAAGTGGTAAATTTTTACCCACCCCCACCTGCATTTGTCGCCTCCGTAGGGGGTGATCCCGTTCGAATTTCGCCGTGAACTTTGGTGTCAGAAAGCATGAGTCCCGGGTCCATCATGTGGCGTTATTTGCATGATCCTATGTTTAGCCGTTTTGATACAATACCGGAGTGTGTCAGACACACCACAGACAGACAGACACACGACGATGGCATATATCGTGCTTAGCATAGCATTGCGTGGTAAAAATGAAATGGAAAAGTGAAAGTAGTAAGTAAATCCACCAATCGCAAAAACAAAATAATAAAAGAATTTACCGGTGTACATGAAGGCCTTGTCAAGACTTTCGGCCAAGTAGATGCCTCGGCCGTACAGAGCCGTGTCATGCGACAGGCGAACGTCGAAGCCGAGGCGAGCAACTGCATCCACTAAGTTAGTCGATGTCCCATGAAGCAAGAAACACTCGTTCAGCTCTTTATGAAGCGCTTTATCCAGAGCATCCAGACCTACCAGACCACAGCTGTAGATTTGACAGCCATTATCTGATAAAGTCCAGATAACCAGTTTTGTCTGAGTCTCGCTTTTGTTCCTGTGCTTGTTCTGGGAGACGGCAGTAGTTAAAAAGTGGCACAGGTTTTTTTACAGACCAGATGCCCTCGCCAATCCCACTGCAGAAATAAACGGTGTCATAGGAGTAAAGGTGGATCGGTGCTATTTGCCACGACCTGTACACTTCCCTGACGTAGCCCTACTAGTTTTTCAACATATCACTATTTAACTTTCGGATAAACATGTGGGATGCAGGTAAATCTGAGGTGTGCCGTTAACATGTGCCATACCTGAGCATCATAGTGATGAATTTGATAGGGTGCTATACAAGTTTCCTGCTTCCTGTTTTCTTTACTTACTTTACAATCTATCTTTGCCTAACTTGTTGGTAAATTTAATTAAAGACAAACTTCAGATGCATAGACAGACTGGAATTCTAATGTGCAGCACTTTGGCAGAAGCCAGCATACACGAAAGACGTCATTTACCGTTAACATTGGTGGCAATGTCTTTCTCATCGGGTAAATTTCCTAACTCCACAATTGGCTGCCTGCGACCCTGAGCGGAAAGTGTGATCTCGCGTCGGCGGGCGATGTATCGCCGATAGAGCAGCGGATTTTCAATTTGCCGGACGCTGATCACATCGATGCGGGCACGACTGATGCGCCACGTGCGCATCATGAACGACCGGACGAGAAGCAGTGCACGGTGATTGGACGACGGCGCGATGTGCGGTAACGGAGACCGATACATCCGCAGAATGCATGACTCAACGGAACCGCGATAGTACTCCCAGTTAGTCGGTGTGAATGCCTCGACATCAAGCGAAGACTGAACACCAGTCGATCTAACTGTCTCAACGGACGCTGTGACTGAGGCACAGAACACAGCAGAGTTGATTAAGACTTACATGTAAGAAAGTAGGTAAATATATTTAGAAAGCACAGTTAGTCACATAAATCAATTGGAGGCAATGGAGTTTGGCAGTAGAAAGCATTAAAAGCTGCTTGAAAAGTCTATTTTAAGGCACCACCAAACGAACACCAGCAAATCGTCATCAGTTTTCTTAGTACGACATGCTGCTGTATCATGCAGCATGTTGTGTATATTATGCTAGAAGCATAATGTCTCTCCATCAGTCAGAATGCTACGACCTCCAACCATGGCCTCCAAGCTATGTCATTACCTCTCTTACGTCACGAAACCTATAGTGCATTTGGTGACCTATTCGCTACGTTTCAAGGGCTTTCTGTCCTATGCCATGCTTAAATAACCTTTCCCACATGATAGTGAATATTCTATTGGCACCAAAACATAAGCTGGCTTGTTCTACAAAGAACGTTCATCCACTCACTTCTTATCATAGGCAACCTAATAATGTAAATTAAGACATAATTACAGAAGTCACTACCTTGATCCCCGATACTTTTCTGTTCAGTGGTAGTAGTTTGCACAGGCAATGTGTTTGCGACATCTTGCACCAAATGCACACGGGCAGATTTGCCACTGGTGCAAGGAATACTACACGTAGACGCTGTCAGGTTGACATTTCTACAGTAAGATGTGGCGCAGTCTATACACGCTTGGAAAGCCACAGCGCACTTGCAGTCAGCACATATGCCGACTTTGCAGCGACAACATGGCATCCTCAGATGTTGCTACAAAATAATGCCATCAGTCAATATACAGGGTGTCATGTAAAACAGGCAGCTACGCAGTAGTGGGTATTGTGAGTCAAAATACCTGCAGGGATGCGCATGACAATGGGCAAAATGCGGGGCAAAAGTGCCGGTGTGACAGTGCGGGAAACGGGTAAACTACAGGCCTTAAAAAATGCGGTAGACCAATGCTGAAGCGGGCGTCTTTGCCTACATGTACGTGTCTGTGCATGTGTGTGAATTGCTCTTTTGGGGGCTAGTCTAGATTTAGCTAATTTAGGTTTCAAATTCCGATCCCAATTTACTGTGAATTGCGGTCGCGGTGCATGCGGGCGCGAGGGATAGGGATCATCGCTCGGAAGAGTGGAGGGATCATCTCGTGCTATGTTAGCCACTGCTAGGCCCTCTTGTATGTTTACTGCATAAGATGTGGCTGGATATTGAATAACAGCACAAAAGAGGATGTTTGTCTAGATTTGCACGTCACAACGTTCCGATGTCGCCTCACTCCAGCAATGTACCCACCCAACACAGTTTACAATGTCCAAGTGTTCCGCAAATTGACATTTAATTCAGACACAAAATACAAACTTCACATACATTACTCCGTTGTCACTAACAGTTCACAAGGGCACTGCGCACTGTCTGCAATGGTGGGAGAAGCTGCTCTGAATATCTTGTTTCAAATTCCAACATATTACTGTCCGATGCATTTGTACCTGATGATTTTTGCCGTGTATTGTTATCCCCTTACTGAAAAAAACAGGCATGGTTATGCTATCTCCTTGGACATGTATAGAGGCATTACACTATTACACTGTAAGATTTTTGAGATAGTTTTTAGCCCGAGATGTAATATATACATCTCACGCTTATGCTACGATGCCAGTGTCCGTCTGTCTGTGACGTTTGTGCATTGTGGTCACAGGGTGCTGTGGATCCCGGATATCTTTGCATGCCTGGATAGAT